>Ga0070741_10000558_pt1 | contig 130432 bp, 127 predicted proteins | sample Coa_R1_4_FD_66440 | JGI IMG/M metagenome (GOLD analysis project Ga0070741, IMG submission 66440) | Surface soil microbial communities from Centralia Pennsylvania, which are recovering from an underground coalmine fire - Coalmine... | ecosystem: Environmental > Terrestrial > Soil >... | reverse complement strand
CGATCTGCGTATGGCGCTCTATGGGACCGCGGATCAGATCACGATCCAGAACTGGTACACCGGGTCGGCCGCTCAAACCGAGGTGATCCAAGCCGGCACCGGCGAACAGTTGCTGAACACGCAAGTCGAGCAACTCATCCAGGCCATGGCCGGCTTCAGCGCGCAGACGGGCCTCACGTGGGAACAGGCCATCGCGCAACGGCCGGAAGACGTGCAAGCCATCCTGGCCGCCAACTGGCAGTAGGAACAGGGGCGCGGAGAGGTGATGCGCTTCCTGCTGATCTGTGGAAGCGCCATCCTCGCCTCTGTCTGCGACGAAGCACGGTCTTGTTCTGAAGGGATGACCCTACATCTCCTGCGCCTTGACCAGGCCGGAGGCTCCGCCTTACTTGCCCTCAACTTCAACGACCACTGAAAAAAGCCCCTAGGATGGGCGCTCTGTAGCGCTGGCACGGCGGTTGCTCAGTTGTGTTCCGGGGGGCCGATCATACAAGCGGAATCGCTCGTTCAAGTAGGGGAGGACTCTCTATGGCGTTGGCATGGACGTGGCGAATCTTTCGGGCCTATCGAAAGTGGAGGCGGGCGACGACTCCTGTGTTGCTGAACACGAAGACCGGGGAATTGGTCGGATTCGACACCTACACCACGCCTGGGAAAGGAAACTGGGTGCTCCGTCGCCCGCTGACGCTGCCTGGGAGCACGCTCCCGCTCTTCCTGACCGCGAAACTGTCCACGGGCGACGAGCAGTCTACCGGTGAAGGTCGCTCACACACTTCCGTTCAAGTGAAACGAGAGCCTCGATAAACCCCGGCAGTGCAGAACCCCGGCACGTCATGGCGTCTCTGCCGGCCCGTTCCCGTTACTCGGTTTGCTGTCGCCCGGCTGCTCCTCTTTCCTGTTCGCCAGCAGGTAGTCGGCGGCGAATTGGGCGAGGTGCCGGTTGATCTGGTCGAGCACGCTGGTCTTGGCTTTGTCTCGGGTGCCGTACACGTACGACTGGAGGTCCCAAGCCCGCCCGGCGGTCAGGAGGGCCGTGTCCTGAAAGATCGCCTTGCGCGTGACTTCGACCGCCACGTGCCCGAAAAACCCCTTGAACGTGTCCGTGGACGCGTTCTGCAGAAACACCTTGCATTCGATACGGTCCGGGCAATCGGCCTGGACCTTCAGGCGCGGGGCGTGGGTCTTCAGTCCCGCCTGGATCGCTTCCCGCAGCACGTCGGTCGTAATGCCGAAGGAGTCGCCCACTTCCCAGACGGACGCGTGGACGGACACGCAGTCGAGCCGGCCGAGAAAGGGATCGGCGGCGGCGGGGTACGGGATGAGCCACAGCAGCGCGGGAAGCGCCCACGCCGCGCGGCGCGAACGGACGCGAGCTCGATGGCGAGTTTCCATAGTGTTCACGCGGTCCGTCGACAGACCGCTCCTCATGAGGCCGGCACGCGAGGTCACTATCCGGCTCCGTGCCCGTTTTGACGGGACTCCATCGATCCCGTCGGTGACTTCGATGGCTGACAAGCTAGGCTTCCTCTCTTTCCATGTCAAGCGATCTCGTCGGTCGGCGTGCCGACGCCCGGAGAGGAGCCTCGCTCGGGGCGAATTCCCGTGCAGGAAACGTGTATTTGCAAGACATGAAGGCGGTCTCGCCCTATACTGCCGATACGCGCGCGACGAGCCTGGAACGCGGCGATCGCGTCGTTGCCGTCCGGGCGGACGCGCAGCGTCTTGCTTGCCGAACTCACCGATGCCCAGATCTCTCACAGCCGTGTTGGCCGCCTTTGGCAGGCGAGCGCAGACCATGCCGTTGGCGGTGATGACCGCCGGGGTTGCGCTGACCGTCGCGTTCTTGGCATTAGTCGGATGGGACGCCTGGAACGTGTTCGATCGCTTTCGGTCGATCGTCGATCTCGAGGTAAAGTTCCAAGTGCTGAGCGGCGACATCGTTTACCTCGATGAAGCCTTGACCATGTCGGCGCGGATGGCTGCGCTAACAAGCGACCCTCGGTGGAAAGCCCGCTACCAGCGGTTGGAGCCCCGACTGCGCGCTGTAATCCTGGAGACGATGGAACTGACGCGCGCGACCGATGCTCGGAACCACGCCGCGAACATCGACGAGGCGAACCGCATGCTGGTGGACATGGAATCCCGGGCGTTCGCGTTGCTGGAGCAGGGGCGGCGCCGAGCCGCCACGGCGCTGCTGTTCGGTGACGAGTACGAAGCGCAGGAACGGAAGTATACCGAGGCAACTCGGCTGACCGTGGAGGCCATTCGTGCGCAGATCAGGACTCAGTCCATGGAAGTGCAGGGGCAACTCGTCGTCGCCGTCGTTGTGTGGTTGATCTGCCTGGCCATCCTCGTGCTGGCCTGGATCACCATCCTGGCTCTCATGCGGAGATACCACAAAGACCGAGACCGGACGGAGGCGGAACTTTCGGCGGCACGGCGGCAAAACTTCCTGATTCTGAACTCGGTGGACGAAGGCATCCATGGCGTAGATATTGAGGGACGGATTCTGTTTACCAATCGGGCGGCGGCGACCCTGCTCGGCTACGACGAACCCGAACTGATCGGGAAGCCGGTCCATGCGCTCATTCACCATCATCGTGCGGATGGCCGTGAGTACCCATGGGAAGAATGTGCTGTCTTCCGGACGTTGTGCGACGGCGAGGTCCGACAGCTCGAAGGCGAGGTGTTTTTCCGCAAGGACGGCACCAGCTTCCCGATCGAGTTCGCCTGCTCGCCGATACGGGAGGAATCCGGCGCGATCACCGGCGCGGTTGTGTGCTTCCGCGACATCACGGCGCGCAAACAGGCGGAAGGGGCCCTGCGCGCCAGCGAGGTCCGACTGCGCACCGTCGTCGAAAGCGAGCCGGAATGTGTGAAGGTCGTGTCGGTGGACGGGCGGCTCCTGGACATGAATCCGGCCGGCTTGCGGATGATCGAGGCGGCCGACCTGGGCAGCCTGCTCGGCCGGCCGGTCGTTCACCTGGTTCATCCCGAGGACCGCGGAGCGTTCCTTGACCTGCACCGGCGAGTGTGCCGCGGAGAGACCGGCCGGCTTCAGTTCCGCCTCATCGGGTTGAAGGGCACCGAGCGCTGGATGGAAACGCACTCCACGCCGCTTCGCGACGGCGACGGGAGCGTGACTTCGGTGTTGAGCATCACGCGCGATGTCACCGAGCGCAAGCAGGCTGAAGAGCGGTTGCGCGAGAGCGAGGAGCGTTTCCATCTGCTGGCCAAAGCCACGAACGACGCCATCTGGGACTGGAATCTGGAAACGAACGAGCTTTGGTGGAACGAGGGTTTCGAAGCCCTGTTCGGCTATCGGCGGGATGAAGTGGAGCCGACCATCGAATCGTGGACGACCCGCATCCATCCCGACGACTACGACCGCATCGTCCCGGATATCCACCGTGTCATCGACGGCGGCGGCGATCATTGGTCGGGGGAATACCGCTTTCGGCGCAAGGACGGCGCCTATGCCTACGTGCTGGACCGCGGCCACGTCATTCGCGATCCCTCCGGGAAGGCCGTGCGCATGGTGGGCGGGATGACGGATCTGACCGAGCGGAAGAATCTGGAAGCCCAGTTGCTGCACAGCCAAAAAATGGAGGCCATCGGTCGGCTGGCCGGGGGAATCGCGCACGATTTCAACAATCTGCTGACCGTCATCAACGGGTATTGCGAGCTGCTGTTGGAGGAGAGCCGCGACGCCAGCCGGAACCATGTCGAGCAGATCGCGCTGGCGGCCGAGCGGGCCGCGACATTGACCAGCCGGTTGCTCGCGTTCAGCCGTCGCCAAGTCGTGCAATTCACGGTGGTAGACCTCAACGCCGTGCTAGAGAACACCAGGAATCTGCTGATCCGGCTCATCGGTGAGCCCGTCGAGTTGGTCATGATCCTGGATCCGGCGCTGGGGCGGGTCAAGGCCGATCCCGGCCAGATCGAGCAGGTCATCATGAACTTGGCGGTCAACGCGCGCGACGCGATGCCGCAGGGCGGCACGTTGAGGATCCGCACGGCCAACGTCACGCTGGACCGGCCGGACGTTCACGCGCGGTTTACGGTTCCGGCCGGCTCTTACGTGATGCTGGAGGTGGTCGACACGGGAATCGGCATGAACGAGGACACGCAGGCGCAAATCTTCGAGCCGTTCTTCACGACGAAAGCTCAGGGGGAAGGGACTGGGTTGGGATTGTCCACGGTGTACGGGATCGTCAAGCAAAGCGACGGGTATATCCTCGTGGACAGTCAGCCTGGCCGGGGGGCGACCTTTACGATCTTGCTGCCCAGAGCCATGGAGGAGGCCGCGACCACCGCCGTGTTGCCGTCGGAAAACCGACCGCTGACCGGACGGGAGACCGTGCTGCTGGTGGAAGACGAGGACATGATCCGTGATCTCGTCCGGCATCTTCTCGAATCGCACGGCTATACCGTCATCGCTGCATCGAAGGGAGAGGAAGCGGTGGATCTCGCGGAACGCCATGTCGGTTCGATCGATCTGTTGGTGACCGATGTCGTGATGCCGGGCATGAGCGGACGGGAACTGGCCGATCGGCTTGGCCGATCCCGCGCGAATCTGCGCGCGCTGTATATGTCCGGATACACCTACAACGAGATCGGGCGGCACGGCGTGCTGGCGTCCGATATCGCGTTCATTCAGAAACCCTTTTCTCCGGATGGGTTGATGCGGAAGGTCCGCGAGGTCCTGGACGCGACTCATGCCGCGTGAAGAGACGACGATCCGACCGAAAACCGGCGCCGCGACGTTCCCGCTTCCGTCTGGTGTCGCAATGATCCTGCGCCGCAGCGGAATGGTTGGAGTGGGCTGGCTCGCCATCGCCGGGCTGGCCTTGGCGGGCGGCGAGACGTACCTGGCGGTGATGAGCAAGGATCGGAAGTTCTGCGAGGCCATGGCCGAGGTGGTGAACCGCGACGCGGGGTGGGACGGGAACCTCCGCTATGAGCACGAAGTCTTTCAGCGCATCACCTGGACTCCCGTGAAGTTGAGCGGGCAGGCGCCCCGCGACGGGCGGTGCTCGACGTTGGAGCAGGCGCGGTTCGACCTCGACAACGACGGCCGGGAGGACCTCGTGATCCGCAGCAGCTTTTGCATGCGCGGCCTGCCCAGCGACAGCCTCTATGTGTTTCCGTCGGACAGTACGGTGCTGGAGCAGGCGACATGGCAGGATCTGGGCCCGTTGCACGCGACCGCCGAAAAATTCGAACGGACCGGCGGCGCCTACCCGCTGGAGGAGTTGGCGGAGGATGTTCGGAGGAACGCGGCCCCGCCGGCCGGCGTCTTCACGCTGAGGCCGTTCATGTTCGAGAAGAAATTCTATCTCAGTCTGACGGATGCCCGTCGAGCCTGGATTGTCATCGCGAACTATCTTCAGGGCGGGCGCCTGCAGGACCTCTGCTATTTCCACGCTCCTTCACGGGATCCTCGTCCTGTCAAATGACGCACGATCAGCCTTTATCCGTCTCGCCTCGCCGCCGGAGCTAAGGCATTCCATGCAATCGCTTCCGCGCATCGCTCGCCGCTGACGATCGCACTTTCCAGCGAAGCGGGCCAGCCGGTGTCGGTCCAGTCTCCCGCGACCAGCAGGTTGGCGAACGGGCTCCGAGGCAGCGGCCGCATGGCTCGCGTGCCGGGGCGGAGAGAGAGCCATGCCCGCGGCTCTCGCACGACCCGCGCGGCGCTCAGTGGAGCGGAGGCGAGCGCCGGCATGGCGTCGACTGCGTCGCGCTGCGCGGCCCGAATCAATGCCGAGTCGGCGAGATCCAGCAATGCGGCGGTGCCAGCGGCGACGGCCGAGACCCAGACGACCTCTCCCTGCGACTCCCGCGCGGGCCGGCTGACCATCCAGTGGAACGTCCGTCCTGCCAGGAGCACGAGGCGGGACGCCGACAGGCGCGCGTCGAAGCGTAGGTGAACCGCGAGGGCCGGGGAGTCAGCCAGGTGCGCCAGTTGCTGAAAGTAGGCGAAATGCGTGACGATCCGCTCGGGAATGAGTGCGCTCAATGCCCGGTGCGGCAGGGCGGCGATGTACCAGTCTGCGGCAAGGGTCTCGCCGTTGTGCAGATGTACACCGGTGACGCGGTCGTCGTCGAACACAAGCCGCGCGGCGGTCGAGTTCAGCCGCAACGTGACGCCGGCGCGCAGCACGCGCTCCCGCAGCGGATCGAGCAGCCAGCGTCCGGCCTCCGTCGGCGGAATCGCGACGGTCGAATCGCGCAGTCGTGAGAGAAAGCACCGTTTCAGCATGTTCGCGAACATGGCGGCGGAGACTGTTTTGAGGTCATCGCCCAGAAGGAATCGGGACAGGGGGTTCCAGACCGTTGCCCGCGCGGCCTGTGATTGGCCGGTCTCCTCCAACCAGGCGTCGGCCGTCCGAAGTTCCAAGTTCTGCGGGAGCGGGGGATCGCCTTCCCAGGTTCGCTCCAGGAATGACAGGAGGCGCCAGCGATCTCGGAACGACAGCGCCGTGAACAGCGCCACGCCGCCGAGGGTATGCCAGGGGCCGGGCGCCCACAGGCGGGGGAACCGCACGCGCCGGTCGGCGGCGAAAAGCAGTTCGAATCCGCTCGTGGGCGTTGAGCGGACCAGCGGGGCCGTTCCGCAACGATCCAGGAGATCCCAGGTCGCGGTTTGGCAGCCTAATAAGACGACCGGCCTCGTCTCCAGGAGGCGCGGTCCTCCGGCCGGCTGCTCGCCGTCGGTGCAATCGATCAGGCGCCCGCCGACCCCGCCGCGTCGCTCGCACAGGGTGACCGTGAAGCCCCGTTCGCTCAGCTTGAGTGCGGCGGTGAGCCCCGCCGCGCCTCCACCGATGACAAGAACGGATCGTGAGCCTGTCATTGGTCAACGGTCATTGGCCCGACAGATCGCACAGAACCCATGTCGGAAAGAGCCCTGATCGGTCATCTCCCGTCACCAATGACCGTTGACGCGTGACCGTTGACGTCATGTCGTCAGGTCAGGCGACTGCGCAGCCACACACCGGCGGCGATGGCCAGTCGATGGGAGGGCGAAAGGCTGATGCGTGGTCCGAACACGCGGTAACCGGATCGCTCGATGCGCCCGAGAATCCGGACATACACCCCGCGCATGATTTCCGCTACGGTCAAGGCGCGCCGGTCGTGCGCGGGCATGGCGTCGATCGCCGCCTGCGCCTTGTCGTAAAACCCGCGCGCACGTGCGGACTCGAACTGCATCAGCTCCAGGAATGTCGGCGAATAGGTCCGTTTGAACAGATCGTCTTCGCTGTAGCCGAACCGCGCCAAGTCTTCCTGCGGGAGATACATGCGGCCGCGCTCCGCGTCCGCCCCCACGTCCCTCAGGATGTTCGTGAGTTGGAACGCCGTACCCAGGTTGACGGCGTAGTCGCGCGCGCGGGGGGAGGTCGTGCCGAAAATATGCAGACAAATCAATCCGACGACCGAGGCGACGCGGTAGCAATAGAGCGAGAGTTCCTGGAACGTTGAATAGCGCGAGATCGTCAAGTCCATTTCCACGCCGTTGATGAGATCGTCGAAATATTCCTGCGGAACGGCCAAGCGGCAGGCATGTTCCGCCAGACTGATCGTGACCGGGTGGCTCGGGGACCCGCGATAGGCGGCGGCCAGTTCCTCGCGCCAGCGACGCAGCTGGTCGTGGGGGTCGCTTCCGGGGGGCGGTTCGTCCACCGCGCTGTCCACTTCCCTGCAGAAGGCGTAGACGGCGTACATCGCTTCACGGCGTGGTTTGGGGAGAAACAGAAAGGAGTAGTAAAAGTTGCTGCCGCTCTTCTTGGTGACCGCGGTGCAGTAGGCTTGGGCGTCGGCGAGGGTCATGCGCACGGTGTTACGACGTGGCGTGAAGGAGCATGTCGAGTTGCTGGACGCCGGGGGGCAACGCGTCTCCGAAGACGGTCGGGTGAAAGATCGCGGCCAAGAGCGCCACACCGTCCACGAGGCGTGGCCCGGGACGGCTGAAATAGGAGGCCGCCTCCACGGCGTAGGCCTGGCCCTGTCGCCAGGCGCGCAACGACTGCCACTCCGGCCGATCGATGAAGGATTTGATCTCTCGCGCCGTCCTGGCGATGGAAAAGCCGCACGGCATCAGGACGATGACGTCCGGGTCCACGGACGTGAGCGCTTCCCAGGCGATCCGCTCCGACGGCGTCCCGCTCGTGCCCAGCGCGTCGCTCCCTCCCGCTGCGGCGACCATGTCCGGCACCCAATGGCCCGCCGCATAGAGGGGCGACAGCCATTCGAGGCAGGCGACCCGCGGACGTGACGGCTCACCGCCGGCCCGTTCGCGGATGCGGGCCAGCCTGGCGCGAAGGTCGGCGACGAGCCGCCGCGCCTCGGTCGTCCGCTCGGCCGCGGCGCCGATCCGTTCGATATCCGTGAGCACATCCTCCATGGTCGTGGGATTCAGCGTCAAGAGGCGTGGCGCACGCGGCAGCGCCTGCACGGCCCGTTGCAGTTGCTCCGGCGTGATCGCACACACGTGGCAGAGATCTTGGGCGATGACCAGATCCGGTGCGGCCTCGAGGAAACGCGGTTCGTTCAGTCGATACAAACGCCGGCCGGCTTGCAGGGACTCCCGCACGCGGCGGTCGATCTCTTCGCTGGACGCGCGTTCGCCGTCGATGACGGCCTCGACCAGGACCGGTTTTCCGTGGACGTTCGGCGGATAGTCGCACTCGTGGCTGATCCCGACCAAATGATCGGCCAGCCCCAGCGCGGCGACGATTTCGGTGGCTCCGGGCAGGAGCGAGACGATGCGCATGGTCCGCAATCGTGAAACGTTATTCGTCAATCGGTACGACGGTTCGAAGGTCGATCATTCTCCATATGGTCGCCGGCGCCGTGTAGCGATGAACGATGAACGGGTCACGTTCATTATCTCCAGAGTCGTTCGCTCAGTTCCGTCAAGTTCACCCTCTCGAGCGAATGGGTGACGGCGTCGGCTTCGCGCAAATCCTGAATCGTATGCGTGGTGGCCACGGCCAGGACTTTCATGCCGGCGGCGCGGGCCGCGCGGATGCCGGGGAGGGAGTCCTCGATCACCAGACAGTCTGCCGCCGCCAGGGGTTCATCGGGCCGTTCCCGGTTCAGCGAAGCAAGCGCGTGCAGAAAACCCTCCGGGTCCGGTTTGCCGCGTGTCACGTCTTCCGCGCTGGTGATATGCGCGAATGCCTTTCGGATGCCGGCCTGCTCCAGAACGAATTCGATCTCGTGACGCAGAGCCCCTGAGGCGATGGCCAATCGATACCGGGCCGCCGCGTCGCGCACCAGTTCGCGCACGCCGGGAAAGACGACGAGATGCCGCCGAATGTGCTCCATGTAGGCACCGGCCTTGCGGGCGACCAAATCGGCGACAGTCGCGGGCGGCGCCGGACGCCCGTTCGCCGCAAGCGCCGCCGCGAAACAGCCTTTGTCGTCGTAGCCCAGATAATTGGTGTAATAATCGACCTCCGTCAGGGCGACGCCGATCTCGGCGAGGACCTTCCGGAACGCCGCGAAATGGATCGGCTCCGTATCCGCGATGACCCCATCGAAGTCGAAAATCAGCGCGCGTAGCATGTCAGCACGATGAAAAGGGAAAAGCGCCACGTGGGCCTGCGGATACCGCAGGAATCCCCCGCTCCGAGAATCCGGCGGCAGCGACGGATCGGCGCATGATCACACAGTGTCGCATGCCGGCAGGGTCGCGCCTGCGGCGAGTCAACCGGGCTCAGATTCGGAGAATGAGGCGCGCGCGAGGCGAACTCAGGGTTTCAGCCGCAGCCGGCTTTCCCGGATCCAGCCCTTGTTGCCGTCCTCGGTCTTTACAATGTAAACCCAGGTGTTGTCCTGCCACTCGCCATCCAACACGGTCAGCGTTGAGCCGGGACGAACGACGGGACCCGGCCGCGTGCCAGCGGCATCGAGCGACAACGTCACCGTTGTGCCGGAAACGCCGGGATCGGCCGTGACGGTGACCCGCTGCCCTTCGGCGAACAAGGGGCTGGGCGGCGAGACCGGGACCGCCATGGGGGGCGGGAGGCCGGGTTCCGCGGCCGGAGGAGCCGGAGGAGCCGGTGTAGGCGCGGCCGGCGTCCGCGGCGGGACCGCGGCGGTCGGCGCGGGTGCGGGTTCGCCCAGCAGCGATCCGAGGAACTCCATGACGATCTCCGGATCCATCGCCACATACGCGCCGCCTGCGACGAGTACGAGGAGCAGCACCCACAGGAGCGGGCGTCCGCCCGAACGCTTGGGCGGCTTGCGGGCCGCGGTCCCGCCGCCACCGGGACCGTTCTCTTCTTCTTCGAGCGTGTCTTCGAATTCCAGGTCCGGTTCAGGTTCGCGGGCGAAGTGGATGTTCCAGTTGGGGGCCCCGGTCAGCGTGCGTGCAACCCCTGACAGAACGAGCATCAACGACCTCCTCGGCCCTGATGGCGGGCCACGATCAAACCGGGCCAGTCCATATCATGATCGACCGGCAGTGTCAATTTTCTTTCGGGAGGAAAGCCGCGCGCTCGGCTGCGTACGCACCGATCCTTAACGAAAGATGACACCGAGGCGGCATGATCGACGTGCGCCTCAGCAATATTGAATCTGCGCGCAGGAGAGCACCTGCTTCTCGCGGCTCCCGGATCGGAAGACCGTGATGCCTTTGCAGCCGAGCCGATAGGCCAGCAGAAATGCAGCAGCCACGTCGTGCTTGGCGGCGGTCGGCGGAAGGTTGATGGTCTTGGACACGCCGCTGTCGCTGTATTTCTGAAAGACCGCCTGCATGCGCACGTGGTGATTCGGCGCGATGTCGTGCGCGGTGACGAAAAGCCGCCGCAGATCCGCAGGCAGGTCGGTCAACGTGCGAATTGATTCGTTCGCCGCCACGCGGCGCAACAGCCGGGCGGAATAGAACCCGGCTGCGCGCAGGCGGCGGACGAACTCGGGATGGACCGTGACCAACCGCACGTCTTCCATGACGGTTCGGACGAAACTGACGCCGTAGAGCGGTTCGATGCCGGGGGAGCAGTCGGCGATGATGCTGATGGTGCCGGTGGGGGCGATCGTCGTCACAGTCGCGTTCCGGAGCCGCCGGCCTTCGGATTCCCATCGGCTCCCCTTGAAGCTCGGAAATACCCCGCGCTCCTTCGCCAGATTGGCCGAGGCGACGTGCGCGCGAGCCTGCACGAACCGCATGAGCGCTTCACCGGTCTTCAACGCGGCTTCGGTATCATAGGGAATCCCGAGTTTGATCAGCAGATCGGCGAACCCCATGATGCCCAGCCCAATCTTCCGCGTGCTCTTGGTGATCGTCTCGATTTCGGGCAGAGGATAGCGGTTCATGTCGATCACGTTATCGAGGAAACGGACGGCGACGGGGATCACCTGCGCGAGGCGGTCGTAATCGATCGACGGCGCGTTGGCCGGTCCTTTCACGAAACGTCCGACATTGATCGAGCCGAGCGTGCAGGATTCATACGGGAGCAGGGGCTGTTCGCCGCAGTTGTGTGCGAGGAAGCCGTTGGCGTCGAAGGCGTGAACGCCGGAGACGTGGACGTCGTAGACGTCCTCGATGCCGACCTCAACGATCTTCTTCACGCGCACCACGAAGCGCTCGCGGTTGAGCCGACGCCGGTAGATCCCGAGGAGACCGGCGAGTTTCGTTGCTTTTTCCGTGTCGGAGAAACCGACGAGCTCTTGAAAACGAAGCAGATTGTCTCCCGACACCGTCAGCTCATGCTGGCTGTGGATCGGGTATTGTCTGCGTCCTCCTCCGCCGTCCGGCAAGTTCCGTGTCCCTTCCGGTCTGCGGTTTGCGTCGATGGTCGAGGCGATACCGAGACGCAACAGCATCCGTTGGACGGCTTGAAGTCTAGCCAGGTCTGCCTGCGAAAGGCGAACGCTCACGCCCTTGGCCAGATCGCCCTGCACCGAACCATCCGTGTCAAATAACGCGCGGAGGAAGCCTCTATAGAAATCGCTGGAACTCTGTTCCACCATCGCGGTAATCGCTTTGTTGCCCGGAGTCATTCCGCAGGAGACGGCGAGGTCCCGAAGGGCAGCCAGGGCCAGACGGCTCTCTTGACGACCTGGAACGGCAAACCAACCACGAACGTCGGTCCGGTGGGGTAGGGTGATCGCACAGCGCATCGCTTCGTTCATCATGCCGGTGACACCCTTGCCTCCTGAATGCCAGACCGAAAGAACGGCCCTATCTTCTTTCAGGACACCATCGCCAATCAGCCAACCCAAGAGATAGCCCTGTTCGAAGGTGAAGCGTCCCTTCCAGGTGCTATTGGCTCGATGATCGTTGAGGATGACTGCATCGCCCGGCAGGAGGTCGCCGACCCGGCACCAATCGCTCTCGATGAAGTGCCGAGTCTTTCGTACGACTCGACGAATGAGATGATCTGCTGTAAGGCGAAGACTGTAGCCCTCGACGGTGCTGAGCTGTACGACAGGCTTTGTGCCGGTTTTGAAAAACCCCGCGTACCCTGACGCATGCGATTCGCCGTTGACCAGAGCCACAAACGGAATACCGATGAGGTCTTTCGCTTGCCGCGGGCCGTCGAGAGTGTGTACCCAGGTGTCAGCCGTTACACAAGGGTTCGTCGCCTCGATTCGCCCGAGGTGCGGTGTCGGGTTGGCGGCGTTGATCGTGTCGAGAAAGACGACGCCCGGCTCGCCGGTGCGCCACGCCGCTTCGACCAGGCGGTCGAACACCTCCGCCGCCGACAGGCGTCCGGCCGATCGGCCCGTGCGGGGGTTGATCAAGGAGTACGAGCGCTTGTGTTTGAGGGCGTGCATAAAGGCGTCGGTGATCCCGACCGACAAGTTGAAGTTGGTCAGTTCCTTCGGGTCCTCCTTCGCGGCGATGAAGTCCAGAATGTCCGGGTGATCCACGCGCAGAATGCCCATATTCGCTCCGCGTCTCGTTCCACCCTGCTTGATCACTTCCGTCGCCATGTTGAAAATCTTCATGAACGAGACCGGGCCCGACGCGACGCCGCTGGTCGATGCGACGCGGTCGTGCTTGGGTCGCAGGCGGCTGAACGAAAACCCGGTGCCGCCGCCTGACTGGTGGATCAGCGCTTGATGCTTCACGGCGTCGAAAATGGATTCGAGCGAATCCTCGACCGGCAGGACGAAGCACGCGGACAGTTGCTGGAGGTCCCGGCCGGCGTTCATGAGCGTGGGCGAGTTGGGCAGAAAGTCGAGTTGAGTGATGAGCCGGTAGAACTGCTCCGCGATGCGGCCGCGTTCCGCGCGGGCGGAGTACAGGTGCTCGGCTTCGGCGACGTTCTCCGCGACACGCCGGAACATGTCCGCGGGCGATTCGATCGGCGCGCCGGCCGCGTTCTTGGCAAGGTACCGGCGGCGGAGCACCGTCAAGGCATTGGCGGAGAGGCGTGGAGCGCGGGAGCGAGTCTTGCTCATTGGGGCGCCATCATCGCAATCGGCAATGGCCTATTATAAGTGATACTTCCCAATCGCTACCACGCCAAATCACCGCCCCCTGGTTCTCTGCGGAGAGTCCGCCGCCGAGGCGGCGAGGGCTTGCATCCTGGCGGCGTCTGCGGCAGAATCGCATCCCCGCACCGGCGCCGCGATGAAGACCTACCGAGAAGAGCTGTGGTTTGAGACCGAGACGAGGCGGGCCTACATCAACATCACCCCGCAGGTCGAAGCGGCCGTCAAGAAAAGCGGCGTGCGGGAGGGTCTGGTTCTGGTCAATGCGATGCACATCACCGCCAGCGTGTACATCAACGACGACGAGCCGGGGCTGCTCAAAGACTACGACGAGTTTCTGGAAAAACTGGCGCCGCAGGGCGCCCGCTATCGCCACAATGAGACCGGCGAGGACAACGGTGATGCGCACATCAAACGCCAGGTGATGGGACGGGAAGTGGTGGTCGCCATCACGGACGGCAGGTTGGACTTCGGACCCTGGGAGCAGATTTTTTACGGCGAGTTTGACGGGCGGCGCCGAAAGCGGGTTCTCATCAAGGTGATCGGCGAGTGAGCGGCGCGATGAGCCGGTCCACACGGAGCCGTCCGGCGACCTGAAAACAGTCAAGCGCGGAGAGTCGGAGCGAACGACGGAACGGGGAAGGCGCTTGCCAGGGTTGCGAAAGTTTGGCAACATGACGCATCATACGCTGGACGACCGACCCGATTGAGCGGTGACGGTCTTAGGAGGGTACCATGTCTAGTTGGTCGCGGCCCGATCCATTGATGCGCGATCTGATCCATCTCATCAACGCTCGCCGGCACGATCACGGCGACACGGACGCGGCGGTGGACACCTTGCAAGCGTTTTTGGAGCAGGGCCGGGAGCAGGATTTGCTCACCGTGCTGGCGGCGCTCGACGAAGACATGGCGGAGTGGTTGTTCGATTTGGTCGCGGAAGCCGCCTGCTCGGTCGTGCTCGACGGCGATCTCGACGAGAAGCCGGCCTATGCGGTGATGGCGGCGTTGGAACTACCGCTGCAGGCGAATCTGACCCAGCCTCTCAAACTGAAAATCGACCCCGTGGCGACCGCCGACCTGTTGCACCGGCACCTGCGCCTGCCGGCCGGAACCGTCGTGCGGGTCGAGCCCAGACTGCTGACCGATGCGACGCTGGAGTTGATGACGCTTCAGGTGCTCAATGAACATCTCGTCGCGCTCGCCGATTCCCAGCGGACGCAACCGATTACCGCGCGCGTGCATCCCCCGGTCGAGAACACCGCGTTCCTGATCTTTGAGCTGATCGGTTCTCCGGACCCGAGTCTGCCGGAGGCGCTCGAAGAGCGCCACCGCCGCGCGCTGCTGGAAGGGCTGGTGGAACAATGTCCGGAGCTGGCCCTGGCGCCCCACATGCTGGAAGCGCCGGTGTATGCGGCCTATGCCATGTTCGACGCGCAAAACGCCGTGCGGCTGCATCGACTGGCGGACGAAACGGCGGCCGTGTGGCGGGATTTGGATCCGGTCGTCCGCGCGCGGACGATCGTACACTTGCATACCCAATGCGGGAACGGCGTGTACATGCCGGTCTGGACCGACCTCTTCGACCCTGAGCTTCCCGAAGACCACGGTCCGCTGTGGACCTCGCCGGACGTGTGGGTCTTCACCGCCGACTTGCCGATCGAGTGGCCGGGAGAGATGCTCACCAATCGCCTGCTCGCAGAAGGCTGCACGCGATTCGAGAATCATATCGTCGAAGCCCCGGAAAACTAGCCTGCGCAACCAGCCAACAGCTCATCGCGAAAAGCGGGTAGTGATCAGCGTAGGTCGCCCATGCGTCGACCTCGACTGATTGTTCTCCAGGAACGCTTCGTTTTGTGCATCGCTGAGTCCGCTACCGTCCAGGTCGTCCACTGCCGCCCCCGCCGAAAGATCCAAAACCTGAACTCGGTGGGAACGGCGCAACCGGCGCGACCGACTCGCGGGGCATCAGCGTGCCGTGCGGATTGAAGGGCAGGATCGGCGCGGGCGTGAGGTTGTTGGGCGGAGGCGGCGCGCCGAAATTGTAGATGGTCCCGGACCTGGTCTCTCCACCGGGACTCGTGAATTGATACGTCGAGACCTCTCCGAAATCGTAGACCGTCCCCCGGGTGCCGTGACTGTCCTGATACCACTTGATCCCGCCAAGATCGTAGACGGTGCCGGTCGTGCCGTCGCTGCCTTGACTGATCGTCACGTCGCCGGCCAGCACGGGGACGGTCGCGAGCAGGACCCAGAGAATGAGTCCAGCGGTCCGGGTGATCTGAAGATGTCCGTTCATAGCTGCTTCTCCTTGAAAAGGGTCCGAGCGACGGGAGCTCCGCCGTCTTGATTTATCATACTAAACGGAGAACCGGACTGAAGCGGGGTAAGCGAGCGCGGGTGCTACGCAAAGGCGGCTTTCTTGAGCGGACCGAGCAACTGTTCCGGCACCTTGAGCCCGCCTCGGCCGACCCCGACCTCGATGTCCGGCTTTGTCAGGCCGTGAAAGTCACTGCCACCGGTGACGAGAAGATCGAGGCGTTTGGCAATATTGAGGTACTCGGCCGTCTGCTGCGCGGTGTGCGTACTGTAGTGGACTTCGATCCCTCCAAGCCCCTCGCCCTTCAGCTTGTCGCAGAGCCGGTACAGCCCTTCTGCCGACTCCTTGACCCAGGTCGGGTGTGCTAACACCGCCACGCCGCGCGCGGCTCTGATCCAGGTGATGGCTTCGGCTGGAGCGGGTAAATCGCGCGGCACATAGGCGGCCGCGCCTTCGGACAGATAACGGTCGAACGCCTCTTTGGCCGAGGCGACATACCCTTTACTCATGAGCACGCGGGCGATGTGCGGGCGGCCGACCGACTCGGTTCCCGCGAGGGCTCTGACCTCGTCATAGGTGACCGCGAGGCCGAGTTCGTTGAGCTTCTCGATGATGCGCGGGTTCCGGTCGTGGCGGCTGTTCCGCAGGGTGGCCAGGCGGCGGTTCAACTCGGCGTCTTTCCAATCGATAAAGTAGCCGAGGATGTGCAATTCGCCGTCGCCATAACGGGAGCTGATCTCGACGCCCGGGATGACCTCGATGCCGAGGCGCTCGCCGACGTCCATCGCTTCCGGAATCCCGCCCACGATGTCGTGATCGGTGATTGCCAGCGCGGTCACGCCGCTCTTCCCGGCAAGCGTCAGCACGTCGGCCGGTGGCAGGCTGCCGTCCGAATGAGTCGTGTGGAGATGAAGGTCAATACGGCTCATGCGTCCCCTTGTCCGTCTTCTGCGCCACGAGTTGGGCGGTGAACGCGGCGTCTGCGCCGTGCCCGCCTTCATGTTCGCCCTCGTCGTAATGCAGCACGCGCAGTCGCGAGGTGAGGCGCAGCAATTCGTTGTGCGCCAGGCAGAATTCCCAGCGTCGCGGGTGCCGATGGCGAAGGTAATTGTCGATCAAAAAGGTCTCGTACACGAGCACGCCGTTCGGTTTCAGCGCGTCGAGCAAGGCGGGAAAGAGCGACCGATAGAGATAGAAGAACACCACGATGACGTCGTACTCTCCCTTCGGAAATTCCGGCGTCTGGTCGTCCTTTTCCAGATCGACCGGTCGGACGGTCAGGTTCCGGAGGTTCCGCTGCCGAGCGGTCGCCGCGAGTGCGGTCAGCGCCTGCTCGTCCCGATCGATGGCCTCCACCTGGAATCCGTGCGAGGCCAGGAACAGCGCGTTCCGGCCGGCTCCGGCCGCCACGTCGAGCGCCTTTCCCTTCGGCAATCGGTGAAGCTGCTGGACCAGGAACCTGGCCGGCGGCGGATCGGCCGCATGAAGCTGCTGAGCCGTTCGGCTCCGCTCTAAACGGACCCCGACCGACTCGGTGGAGAGTTTGAGCGGCGGAGCCAGCTTGCGGACCCAGATCCGGACGCGCTCGGCGGGAAATTCCGTGAACAACATGCCGGCGAGCCGTTCGGCCAACGTCTCGAGGAGGCAGGAATCCTGACTCGTGCCGACCTCGACGATCCGCTCCGCGACCCGGGCATAGTCCACGGTATGGTCGATGTTGTCGGTGGCCGCCGCCGTTTCCGTCTGGTAATCCAGCTCCACATCGACGGCGATCGGCTGAGGCGTTTGCCGTTCCTCTGGGATGACTCCGCAATGTCCTTGAAATTCCAGGCGTTCGATGACGATACGACCAGCCATGCGAGCCATTCTCGTTGATCGTTCCGAAAGGTGTCAAGCCGCGGACTCGATACCCACTCGAATATCTTCGCGCTTGACTCCTCTTTTCAGCGGCTCCTATAATTCTCCACGTACTCGCAACGTCCTGATTCACCGAGGAAAATGGCTGAGTTTACGCACTTTAACGAGGCGGGACGAGCGCGGATGGTCGATGTGACCGGCAAGGATTCGACCGAACGGGTCGCCTCGGCGCAGGCGAAAGTCTATCTCAAACCTGAGACGCTCGAAAAGATCCAGCGGGGCAAGATCGCCAAAGGAGACGTGCTGGCTGTGGCGCAGGTCGCAGGGGTCATGGGCGCCAAACGGACTCCCGATCTGATCCCCATGTGCCATCCGCTTCTGTTGACCAGCGTAGACATCTCGTTCAAGGAAGATCCCCAGCCCGATCGGGACGGCCGGTGCGCGATCACGATCATCGCAACCGTCAAGACGACCGGCCAAACCGGAGTGGAGATGGAAGCGATGACCGCCGTCTCGGTGGCGGCGTTAACCATGTACGATATGTGCAAGGCTGTGGATCGCGGCATGAGTTTCAGCGACATTTGCCTGCTGTCGAAGGCCGGCGGGAAGTCGGGCACGTATCGAAGGGAATGAGGAATGCGGAATGAGGCATTCGATCAGCGATCAGGCAAGGTGGGAATTCTTCATTCCTAACTCCACAGTATCGGTTCGATGATCGTCGTCAAACTGTTCGGCATGACGAAGTCGCTCGCGAATAACCAAGGCGAGCTGTGGTTGGCACCGGAGTCCGGCCGGCGGGTCAAGGATTTGATCGGGACGCTGGACGTGCAGTATCCCCGGATCGGCGAGTTGATCCACAACAAGAAAGTCTTGGTGTCCGTGAACCAAGCCATCGCAAACGAGGACACCGAAATCAACGAAGGCGATGAGGTGGCTCTGTTGCCGCCTTTCGCAGGCGGGGCGCCTATGACACACGAGAGCGGAAACGGGTCGCCGCGCGGAGACGACGCCATGTTCGTCCGCGTGCAGCGCGAAAATTTTTCGGTCGACGAAGAGATCGCTCGGGTGCGCAGCCGGTCCACGCGTATCGGCGGCATCGCGATCTTTCTCGGCACCGCCCGAGATCGATCGAAAGGGCGGGATGTGAGCAGCATCACCTTCGAATACTACGAAGGGATGGCCCAGAAGAAGCTGCGCGAGATCCGCGAACGGGCGCTCAAGGAGTTCGATGTCATCGACGTGCTCATTGTGCATCGGTACGGCGACATTGGAATCGGCGAGAACATTGTGCTGATCGTGGTCGGCGCCGAGCATCGCGCGGAGGCGTTCCGCGCCTGCAAGTGGGCGATCGACGAGCTGAAGCAGATCACCCCGATTTGGAAACTCGAACATACGCCGGAAGGCGAGGTCTGGGTCGAAGAGCATCCATGAGTTCTCTGCCGCTCAGCGAGACCGCGCCGGTGGTCGGCGACGTCTTCGGCAGGCCGCTGAAGAGCCTGCGTCTCTCGGTCACCGACCGGTGCAACCTCCGCTGCAAATACTGCATGCCGGAGGAGGACTACACCTGGTTGCCCCGCGAAACCATCTTGAGCTTCGAGGAGCTCTACGCGCTCACCGATGTGTTCACGGAACTCGGCGTGGACAAGGTGCGGTTGACGGGGGGTGAGCCCCTGCTCCGGAAGGATCTCCCGATCTTCGTCCGGATGCTGACGCAGAACCGGCGTATCAAGGACATCGCGCTGACGACGAACGGCGTGCTGATGGCCGATCAGGCGGAAGCGCTGTACTATGCCGGCTTGCATCGAGTCACCGTCAGTCTGGATACGCTGCGTCCCGATCGGTTCCGCGCCTTAACCCGGCGCGACACCCACCGGCAAGTGCTGGAAGGGATCGATGCGGTGGTGCGGACCGGGTTCCACAATCTGAAACTGGACACGGTGGCGATCAAGGGGTACAACGACGACGAGTTGGCGGACCTCATCGAGTACGGCAGACACGTCGGCGCCGAGGTCCGTTTCATCGAATACATGGATGTCGGGGGCGCGACCGACTGGTCCATGGACAAGGTCCTCTCCCGCGCCGAAATCCTCGACCGGCTGGCCCGTCGATACGGTCCCATCGAGCCCGTGATCGAGGAAAGCTCCGCGCCAGCCCAGCGCTTCACCCTGCCCGACGGCACGACGTTCGGGATCATCGCATCGACAACCACGCCCTTCTGCGCGACCTGCGACCGGAGCCGGTTGACCGCGGACGGCCTGTGGTATCTCTGTCTGTACGCGAAGGACGGGATCGATCTGCGCGCCCCGCTCCGCGCCGGCGCCTCGAGGGATGATCTGATGGCGCGCATCCGCTCCGGCTGGCGGCATCGCAAGGATCGAGGCGCCGAGGAGCGCAAGGCCCTGGAGCGATTCGGGCTTCGGGAAGAGCGGTTGATCGAGATCGAGCGGCTTCGAGAGGACCCGCATCTCGAGATGCATGCCCGAGGGGGTTGACCCTGGTCCGCCCCGTTCCATTGACTTGACAGCGCCGTTCAACCGCTTCCATACAATTCCTTTCCTTCATGCTGGACACCCAACTCCTCACGATGCTAGGTCTCGGCTTCGTGCTGGGGCTTCGCCATGCGCTGGACGCCGACCATCTGGCGGCCGTCTCCACCGTGTTGGCTCAGCGGCCGACCTTTAAGGCTTCCGGACTGATCGGATTCTGGTGGGGTCTGGGGCATACCGTGACGTTGCTCGCGGTGGGCTGCGTCGTCATGGCACTGAATGTGGCGATTCCCGGTCGCCTGGCGGAAGCCTGTGAGTTCGGAGTCGGAGCCATGCTGGTGGTGCTTGGGGTGTCGCTGGCGCTCAAGATGTTCCGTGAAGGGTGGCACCTGCACACCCACGAGCACGACGGCGAACGACACCTGCACTTCCACAGTCATCGATTCGGCGCCGATCACATTCACGGACACTGGCTGAAACATTCGCTTCAGCCGTTGCTGATCGGCATGGCTCACGGCCTGGCCGGCTCCGCTGCGCTCCTTCTGGTGGTGCTCGCCACCGTACGCACCTTGGGCGAAGGAATGGCTTACATTCTCGTGTTCGGCGCCGGGTCTATCTTCGGGATGATGCTGGTGGGACTTGCGCTCAGCGTTCCGGTCGTCTGGTCGCTGTCCTTCGGTCGCCGGGCCTATTGGACGGTGCAGGGACTTGCCAGTCTGGGGAGCATCGGTTTAGGAGTCGCCATGATGGTTCGTATCGGACTCGGCGGAGGGTCGTTGTCGTGAAGCCGTGTCCAGCACGGAGATCGTCCGGGTTCACCGCCGGTTTCTTCGTGCGAAGGGGGAAAGGGTGTGGTATTCTCCGTTTTTGTGTGCGCGATGACGGGAGGAGGCCGCCAACGCGATGATCGGTCGACGGGGTGCCGCTCGTGAAGATCCGAGTGCTGGGGTGTCACGGTTCTGACCAGCTCTTGGATGGGGCGCGCGGACCGCTGCAGTGCGGGACCTGCGGGTTTCTCGTCGATGGAACCGTGCTGGTTGACGCGGGTACCATCGGCTCGCAGCTCCGGTTGGTCGAGCAGAAGCAGATTCGTCACGTCTTGCTGTCTCATCTCCATTTCGACCATATCAAAGGATTGCCGACGCTCGCCGACAATTTGGTCGGCGAATCGGACGGTCCGGTGAGTGTCGCCAGCGTTCCCGAAGTGCTGAAAGGGCTGGAAGCCCACATCTTCAACGGCGAGGTGTATCCTGACTTCTTCCGGTTGCCTGACCCAGAACGGCCGGTATTCGTCTCCCGTCCGCTCACGGCCGGTAAAGAAGCGCAGTTGTCGGGTTTGACCGTGATTCCTGTTCCGGTGAACCATCTGGTGCCGACGGTCGGATTCGTGCTGACCGACGGCGAGACGACGGTGCTCTATAGCGGCGATACGTACCGCACGGACCAGCTTTGGCGTACGGCGGCGGGCTTTCCGACTCTGAAAGCGGCCTTCATCGAAACCTCCTTTCCGAACGAGATGGAAGAATTGGCCAGGCTCGCCAAGCATCTCACGCCCGCACTTCTGGCGGAGGAATTCCGTAAGATCGGCCGTTCGGATCTTGCGCTTTACGTGTACCACATGAAACCTCGGTTCAGGGACCGGATTATCCGCGAACTGGGCGATCTGAATCTGCCGAATCTGACCGTCTTGGAAGAAGGGCAGGAGATCGTCGTCTAATCGAAGAGGTAAAGAGCCATGGCGTGGTTTAAAAAACAGAAATCAGCCGATACCGAGGGGCCGCGGCGAACGAAGGTCGCGGAGGGCATGTGGCTGAAGTGCAATCACTGCCGAGAAATCGTCTATCGCAAAGAAGTCGAACGCAACAACAAAGTCTGCCCCAAGTGCGATTACCATTTCCCCATTTCCGTCATGGAGCGTATCTCTCTTCTTGTGGACCTGGGGACATTCAAAGAGTGGGATGCGGAACTGGAGCCGCAGGATCCCTTGGGGTTTCACGATACCCGCTCATACCGTGAGCGGGTGAAGGTTCAGCAGGAAAAAACAGGCCGCAAGGACGCGATCGTGATCGGAGAAGGTTCGATCAACGGTAAGCGGGTGGCCCTGTGTGTCTTCGATTTCGGGTTTATGGGCGGCAGCATGGGCTCCGTGGTCGGGGAGAAGATTTGTCGCGCGGTCGATCGGGCGCTGGCCGCCCGACTGCCGGTGATTATGGTCACGACGTCGGGCGGTGCGCGGATGCAGGAGGGTATTCTCTCGCTGATGCAAATGGCGAAAACCTCGGCGGCAATCGCGAAACTCGGCGAAGCCAAGCTGCCGTTTATTTCGGTGCTGGCTGATCCGACGTTCGGCGGCGTGACGGCCAGCGTGGCGATGTTGGGCGATGTGATCATCGCGGAGCCGAAAGCTCTGATCGGGTTCGCTGGCCCTCGGGTCATCGAACAGACGATCAAACAGCAGTTGCCCGACCAGTTCCAGCGGGCCGAGTTCCTGTTGGAGCACGGCATGGTCGATATGATCGTCGAGCGCAAGCAACTGAAAGAAACGCTGAGCACGCTGGTGACCCACTTTTAGCTTCGCACCCGCCCGCACCGAGCCGATCGCGATGTCCTACGAATCCGTTGTCGAGTTTCTGTATAGTCTCCAGAAGCACGGGATCAAACTCGGACTGGAGAACATGCGTCTATTGGCGGCCCGCTTGGGCGAGCCGCAGCGGCGGTACCGTACGCTGCATATCGGAGGGACCAACGGCAAGGGTTCGACCGCGGCCGTCGCCGCAGCGATCCTGCAGGCGGCTGGATACCGCGTCGGCCTCTATACGTCGCCCCATCTGGTCGATTTTCGCGAACGCATCCGCGTCAACGGCGAGCTGATCGGAGAAGCGCAGGTGGAGGACTTGACCGAGCGCATCCGCAAACTCGTCCAAAACGATTGCTCCCCGACCTTCTTCGAGTTCACTACCGCGATGGCATTTCGACACTTCGCCGATGCCGAGGTGGACGTGGCCGTGCTGGAAGTGGGTATGGGAGGCCGGTACGACGCCACCAATATCGTGGAGCCGCTGGTTACGGTCATCACCACGGTCGCGCTGGATCACGAAGAATACCTCGGCCGGACGGTGGACGCGATCGCGTCGGAAAAGGCCGGCATCGTCAAGCCGGGCGTCCCGCTGATCGTCGGTTCCGTGCCCGCAGAGGCCTTTACGGTCATCGAGGCCGTCGCGTCGCAACGCCGGGCTTCCATTTCACGGCTGAATCGTGATTTTAAGGTCGAAGGAGAGAGCCCGGCGAACTTTCGGTACGAAGGGGTCGCGTCCCGCTATGATCAGCTTTCCTGCCCGCTGGAAGGACGTCATCAACTGGACAACGCCGCTTGCGCGCTGGCCATGATTGAAGCGGCCGGCGTCCGCGGATTGCCGGTTCCGGAGCCGGCGATTCGTGCCGGTCTCAGGTCCGTGCGATGGGAGGGGCGGTTGGAGGTGGTCGAGCGGGAGCCGCCCGTCTTGGTAGACGGCGCGCATAACCCGGCGGCGGCCGAGGCGGTCGCCGAGTACTTGAGCCGGTATCGCCGCCGTCATCCGGGTTCGCGTGTGATCCTGGTGCTCGGCATGATGCGGGACAAAGATCACCGCGGTTTTCTGACCAGGCTACTTCCGGTTGTGGACGAGGTCGTGTTGACCCAAGCGGACATCGCCAGAGCGGCCCGCGCCGAGGATCTCCGTCTCTCGCTTGCCGACCTGATTCCCTCCGCCCATGCGGTTCCGCAGGCCTCCGACGCGCTGGCGCTCGCCAAGCGTTTGGCTGCTCAGTCCGATCTGATCTGCATCACCGGTTCGCTGATGCTGGTGGGCGATATCAAGGCCCTTTTACGCGGCTGTCGGCTCTCGCCTCTCCGGGGTTGAGATGAGTCGACGGCCCGGGTCAGTCAGCGGGTGGGCGTGCTGTGCGCTGACAGGGGTTCTGATGGGTTGGGTTTCGCTCGCGTGGGGCGCGGGCGAACCAGCCAAACCGGCGGCCGCAACCGCGACTTCCGCCGCTGCGCAACCGATCGAGATCACCGCCAACCGTATCGACTACCTAAAAGAGCTGGAAACGTACGAAGCCGACGGATCCGTGGTCATTGTCCAAGGCGCCGTCCGTCTGACGGCCGATCATGTGACCGTCAGAATGCTGCCGGGTATCCTGGTTGCGACAGGCCATGTGCACTTGTCCGATCCGAAGGCGGACGTCTGGGCCGAACGGCTCGAGCTCAACGTCAATACCGAGGCCGGAGTCGTCGTCAACGGTCAAGTCCATCTGCGGCCGACCAATACGTTCGTAACGGGCCGGCTGCTTCAGCGATTCTCGGAAGATCATTACCGAGCCAAGGACGGATCGTTCACCAACTGCGACGCGATGGAGGGAACGGTCCCCGCCTGGCGTTTCACGTTCGATGATGTCGATGTCAACGCCGGGGAAAGCGTGGCGCTCAAAGGCGCGTGGTTGTGCGTCAATGACGTGCCGACCGTGCCGATCCCGACCCTCACATACCCGCTCAGCTCCCGCAAGAGCGGGTTTCTGATCCCCAACGTCGGATATGACAATCGCTTCGGAGCGAGCCTCCGGCAGAGCTACTTTTGGGCCATCAACCCCAGCCAGGACTTGACCCTCTCGCCGCAGTACTACAGCGATCTGGGATACGGCGGCGATCTGGAATATCGGTACGTGCTGGATCGCAAATCGCGGGGTCAGTGGCTGATCAGCGCGCTGCAGCAGCAGAAGTTGCCCAACGTCGCCGGAGTCAGTCCGCAGGGGGCGGACGTCAAGCGAACACGGGCGTTGATCAGTGGGACTCACGTCCAGCAGGTCAATCCTGACCTGCTCATTCGCGCCCAGGCGTTTCTCGTGACGGACCCCGACTATCTGCAACAACTCAGCAATTCCGGCGCCCAACGGGCGTTGCCCAGCGGGGAATCCAATCTGCTCGGTAGTCAACGTGTGCCCTACGGCAACCTCTATCTGCTCGGCCAATACCTTCAGCCTCTGCAATCGGGCGGCAGCGATACATTCCAGCGGCTTCCTGAGTTCGGCTACATGGTGTCTAACTTTTCGCCGTTCGGCGGTCCGGTGCTCCTCGGGATGGACAGCAGTTTCGTAAACTTCTATCGCGACCAGGGCTTCACGCAGAATCGGGTGGATCTTATGCCGAGTTTGTCCACGGAGACGCTCGATATCGGCCATGTCGTCGGCCTAAAGCCGCGACTCAAGGTGCGCGAGGTCTATTACACCCGCGGTGTGCGGACTGAAGAATCGGTGCATCGCGAGACGTTGTGGGCCGCACTGGAGGCGACCTCCAAGCTGGCGCGCCGGTTCAGGACAAGCGACGGCGGAGCATTCCTGCACACGATCGAACCCAGTGTGATCTATGAATACGTGCCGCCGACCGATCAATCGCGGATCACGCAGATTGATCAGGTGGACGATTTGCCGAAGAAAAACCTGCTGACCTATTCGCTGCGAAACCGACTGCTCGAACAGGCGGTGCAAGGGGGGAGTTTCAACTGGTTGGACTTGACGCTGGCGCAAAGCTACCGCGTCGGCGCCATTCAGACGCGGGCCAGGGATTTTACGCCGGGCGTGTTGCCGGAGTTCGGGTCCGTGACTCAGCCGCTCGTGCCGGCCACTGTGGCGATCGACGAAAAGAAGTTTTCCGATGTGTGGCTGAGGGCGGTGATCGGAAACACGACTCCCCAGGTCGTGCCTGCGTCCGGGCAGGCGTTTGCCAAAGGCGGGGCTATTGGGATCGGACAGCTTCCGGCCTTGAACAAGTACCTCGTGGCGGACGCCTTCTTCGATCCGTACCGGGGAACTATGAGCCAGTGGAACACAGATCTCCGCTTCCAGCGGCAGAACCTATGGTATGTGGAAATTGGACAGCGTCATACCCGGGACGGCAACCGCGTGCGGCGTGGAGACATCTGGAATCCGATCTCATTCAACGAAGTGTTTGCACCGACGCCGGAGATTCAGTTCGTGACCGCAGGAGGCGCGTTCCGGACACCGTGGGGATGGACCGTCGGAGCCAAGGGGTACTATGACGTGAAGAACGGTCGGAGCCCGGAGTACGACGTGGTCGCCCTGTATCAGAATCCGTGCAAGTGCTGGTCGCTGGGGTTGTACTATCTGCAATTCCCCGACCGGGCGCAGTACAATTTTATGTTAAGCCTGACCGGCGTGGGCTGGACCGAAAACTTCGGTACCGCGGTCTTGCGCACCATTCTCAGCCCGCTGTTGATGGGCGAACGCGGCCTGCCGTGGGCGTCTCCCGGTGGTCCCTATGGCCGGCCGCAGCCGGCACCGGCGATGCCCGGCGGCACCCGGTCTTGAAGACCCAGGACCGTTGTGTTCTCATCGGGTTTGGTCGATTCGGCTTGTATCGCATGGCTTCGACCTGGAGGTGTCTCATGCAGAGGATGATTTGTCCGGACTCGTCTCTGATCCGGTTTGGTCTGGCAACTCTGGCGGCGACGGTGCTGCAGACAGCCGGAATCCAGATCGATCCCACCTATGGAGCGTCAGACCCGTCGGCGGGTTACCTGCATCGCGCAAAAGTGTTTCTCGCCGCGGGCGACTACAAACGGGCGATCGAGGCCTGCCAGCGGGAGGTCGATGCGCATCCGTCGGCCGAGAGCTATGTTTATCTGACGTACGTGTATCATGCGCTGGACGGGTATCTGGAGCATCTCGCCAAGACCGATCGGTGGATGGCGGTCGAGCATCTTTTTCTCAATCTGGCGACCGGCCGGCCGGAAGATCTGGTCGATCCGCCGGACGTGTTGGCCAGGATCGCTAAAGAGATCATTCAGAACGCGGTGCAGCGTCAATCGGATATCAGCGCGGCGATGGCGACCAGGTTGGACAAAGCGGTCACCGAGCGTCTGTGGAAGCAGCAGACGGCGTGGCGGGCGGCCAGACCCGATGACTGGTGGTTCGGGGTGCCGGATGGATGGGGATGGTGACCGCCGACGCAACGTGCGTGTTGTGAAACAGGCCAAGGTGTGTTCCTGCCGGCAAGAGATTCGGCGCCGGCGTTGACAGCCCAAAGAAGCGTGGTATACGATGCGCGGAGACGTTTTGAAGATTTGTGCTGAACGCGAAGGAGGAGCATCCGTGGGTAGTGATGTCTTGAAAGTCGATGATGCGACATGGGAAACCGAAGTCATCAAGGCGCCGGAGTTGGTGATGGTGGATTTTTGGGCGGTTTGGTGCGGTCCTTGTCAGATGGTCGCGCCCATCGTCGATGAATTGGCTAAGGAATATGCCGGCAAGCTCAAAGTCAGAAAGCTGAACACCGATGAAAATCCCGAGGTCGCGGGGCGCTATCAAATCATGAGCATTCCGACCATTCTGTTTTTCAAAAACGGGCAGCCGGTCGAGAAACTCGTCGGAGCGAGACCCAAGCGGCAGTTCAAGGAAGTGATCGATTCATTGCTCGCCCAGCATTCGGGTACAGCGTAAGGGCTCCGTCCATGTCCCGCGGCCATGCTCACCGAGCTGCGCGTCTCCAATTTCGCGGTTGTTGAGCAGCTCAATCTCCAGTTCGCCGAAGGCCTTACGGTCCTCACCGGCGAGACAGGTGCGGGAAAATCCATCCTCATCGACGCGATCGGCTTGTTGATCGGGGGGCGCGCGTCCGCCGATCAAATACGGGCCGGGGCTGAAGAAGCCCACATCGAAGCGGCGTTTCGCCTTGATCCGACTTCTCCCGTCTTGAAAATGTTCCGTGACGCCGGTGTGCTGGGTTCCCAAGAGACCGAGTTGATCGTCCGGCGCATCCTCTCGCGTTCCGGCCGAAACCGCGCGTACCTCAACGGCGGCCTCACACCTCTCCATCTGCTCGAATCGCTCGCCGGCACGGTCATCGACATTCACGGCCAGCATGACCAGCAGTCGCTCTTGTCCGCACAGGCTCAACTGGACATGCTTGATGCGTTCGGCCGTCTCGGAGGGCTGCGCGACGAGTATACGGCGGTCTACGAACGGTGGCTGGCGAACCGACGAAAGCTTGAGGATGCCGATCGTCTGTCGGCGGAGCGGGCCCAGCGGGAAGACTTCCTCCGGTTTCAGTCTCGGGAAATCGAAGAGGCGGCGATCCAGCCGGGAGAGGAGGAACGTGTGCAGGCCGAGCGCCGACGATTGGTGCATGCGCGGCGCCTCGCGGAACTGACGCAGACGGCCTATGAGCTGCTGTATGCCGGGGACCAATCCGTGCTCAACCATCTCTCCACGGTCGAGAAATGCCTCCGACAACTTCATGAGATCGATCATGAGACTGCTGCGTGGGCCGCGGCGTGCGGTCAGACCGCCTTGCAACTGAGAGACCTCGCGGCGTCCCTTCGGGAATATCGGGACCGATTGGAACAGGACCCAGATCAGTTGGAGCGGATCGAAGAACGGCTGGACCGTCTGCAGCGGTTGAAGAAAAAATACGGCGGGAGCGTCGAAGGCGTGCTGGCCTACGCCGCTCAACTGAGGCGACAGCTCGAAGAACTCGGCGACTCCCAGGTCCGCGTCGCCGAGTTGCGGGCGTCGATCGAAGAGGATGTCCGCCGGCTCGACGCGCTCGCCTCACAGCTTTCCAAGGGCCGCGCGAAGGCAGCGAAACGCATGCAGGACCGGGTATCGGAAGAACTGGCCGCTCTGCGCATGGAACAAACTCGTTTCGAGATTCAGGTCAGGATCGGCGCCGGCGACGAGGCGTTCTCGCCGACGGGGCGCGATCGTATCGACTATCTGTTGTCGGCGAATCGCGGTGAGCCGCTTCAGCCGCTCACGCGCGTCGCTTCGGGTGGGGAATTGTCGCGGGTGATGCTCGCGATCAAGACGGTTTTGGCGGAAACGGATCGGGTGCCTGTGCTCATCTTCGATGAAATCGATTCCGGGATCGGCGGAGCGGCGGCGGCCGTGATGGGACAGCGGCTGCGGGCGCTGGGTGCCTATCATCAAGTGCTGTGCGTCACCCATCTGCCTCAAGTCGCCTCGCAGGCCGAGCACCATCTGTTGGTGGAAAAGAGCGTGAAGCAAAACCGGACGATCACTTCGGTGAAGAAGCTTGATCAGCACGCCAGACAGGACGAGGTGGCCAGGATGCTCGGCGGTCTCACCATCACGAAGAAAGTGCGGGAGACGGCGGCCGAAATGATCGACAGCGTGAAAGAAAAGAGATAAACCAGTACGCGCTAGGGTTCCGGCGTCGCGGTGGGCATGGCCGCGATGGCGAGGGCGGGAAGCGAGGCCTTGCATTCGTTGACGACTCGGACGAACACCTCCGTCAGGATCGGATCGAAGCGAGTCTCCGCTTCCAGCGAAATCCGGCGGATAGCCTCCTCGATGGACGCGGTCGGCCGCACAGGCGATTCGGCTGTGAGATGGTCGAATGTTTGGGCGATCGCGACGATCCGTGCGAGAAGAGGGATTCCTTCGCCTTGGAGACCATGAGGATAGCCGGAACCATCATACCGTTCGTGATGGTAGGCGATGATCTGGGTGACTTCCGCTGAAAAACCGAGCGGCAGCATCATGCGCGCCCCGATCTCGGGGTGGCGTTTGAGGCTCTCAGCTTCACCGGAGCCGCTATGGCCGAATGTGTATGGATCAAGAGCGATTCTCCCGATATCGTGTAGAAACGCTCCCAGCGCCAGGGATTTCTGCTCCGCCATGGTGAGATTGAGACGGTTGGCCAACAGTGTCGAATAGAAGCTAACCCGGCTGCAGTGGTTCAGCAATTGCCGGTCTTTGGCCTCCAGCAGATCAGAAAGCAAGGGCAGCAGTTCGGCCGGGTCATTTGTCGTCGGTCCTTCCCGCGGTGACTTCCCACCGGCGAAATAGTGACGTTTCAGGTCAACCCAGGTGTTGGCGCAATCCTGCTCGGTCCCCCAGGCCGTTCCGGCGTTCTTGAGGAAACGACGCAGAAAGTCGAGCCGCTGTTTCTTCTCCAAGGTTTGATTGATCAGCGTGATCAATTCGGTCACGTTAAACGGCTTCAGCAGATAACCGGCCGCGCCATGGCGTATGCCCTCCATCGCCGACTTCAGGCTTCCGTAGCCGGTGATGATGATAACCTCCACATCGGCATGTTCGTGTTTGATGTCTTGGAGCAAGTCGATGCCTTGGCGATCAGGCAACTTCTGGTCGAGTGTGATCAGATCGATGTGGCGTTCTTTGAGCACACGCAGCGCCGCGTGCGCGTTTTCGGCGGCATGGATCTCGAAAAAGGGGCGGAGGATGACTCTCAGCGCATCGCGGGGACCGGCCTCGTCGTCCACGACGAGAATCGAGGGCTTGGAAGGAGGGGGCATTGAACCAGGTGACGTGTTCATCGCTCAACAGTTCGTCGGTCTGCGCAGAGAGCTAAGCAATTTTTGTGCCTTATCAAATGGTTACGATGGGCACCGCAAGGTGCGGTAGGGATGAGCGCGACGCATCTATATGTAGTCGGAAGGCGGCTATCAGGCTCTTTTTACGCGTCACTATCTAGGTGAAGATCGCACGAGAATCGCTCACAACCGTCCGTCACTGTGTCATTCTTGCACTAACTGTACGGGCTCGCTGCCCGTCGAGCTGTCCGGTCTGCTGATCCCTAACGTGTCCATCCGGTATTTCAGCATGCGTCGGCTGATGCCCAAGAGGTTGGCGGCGTGCGTCTGCACGTAGTTGGTGCGCTTGAGGGCGTCCAAAATGATCTCTCGCTCAAACTCCATCACGGCTTTTTCGAGAGACAGGCGGCCGGCCAAGGTGTCTTCGCGCAACGACGACGAGCGGCTGTCGCTCCGCAACGAGTTGGGCAGGTGTTCCGGCAGGATCGTGGCGCCTTGCGACCACAGCAGCGCCTGTTCGACGACGTTTTCCAACTCGCGGACGTTGCCCGGCCAGGGATATCGCGACAAAAGCTCGATGGCTTCTTTGGAGAACTCCTGGTGGGGTCGCTTCTCCTCTTCGATTCGCTTGTCCAGGAAATGCTTGGCAAGAAGCGGGATATCCTCTCCGCGTTCCCGCAGCGGGGGCAGATACAGCGAAATGACGTTGATGCGGTAATACAGATCTTCGCGAAACGTGCCGCGGCGGACCAGATCGTCCAGATTTTTATTGGTGGCCGCGATGATGCGCACATCCACCTTGATGGGTTGGATGCCGCCGATGCGGGTGAATTCTCGTTCCTGCAGCACACGCAGGAGTTTGGCCTGGGTCATGGGACTCAGGTCGCCGATCTCATCGAGAAACAGGCTGCCGCTGTTCGCCAACTCGAATTGGCCGACGCGGCGGGCGGTCGCGTCGGTGAAAGAGCCTTTCTCGTGGCCGAACAGCTCGCTCTCGATCAGCGTTTCCGGGAGGGCGGCGCAGTTCAGCGCGATGAACGGCCGGTCGCGGCGTGAGCTGTTGTAATGGAGCGCCCGCGCCACCAGTTCTTTGCCCGTCCCGCTCTCACCCGTGATCAATATCGTAGTGCGGCTGTCCGCCACCTGTTCGATCTTGGCGTAGATCTCCTGCATGGCGGGGCTTTTCCCGATGAGGTTATGGAAGGCATACCGGTTCACTACCTGGGCGCGGAGGTAGCGCACTTCTCGTTCCAGATCGTGCGACTCGAGCGTGCGGGCGACGACGATGCGAAGTTCCTCGACGTCGAACGGTTTCGACAGGTAATCCGATGCGCCGAGCTTCATCGCGTCCACGGCGGTCTTCACCGATTTGGTCCCGGTCAGCATGATGACGGGAATCGAGCGGTCTTCCGCCCGCATGGCCTGCAGCACGGTCAGCCCGTCGGTTCCCGGCATGATCACGTCCAGGAGTACCAGATTGGGCGATTCGCGTCGGAAGAGATCCAGTCCTTCCTGAGCGTCCTCCGCCGTGATGACGTCATAGGTGGGTTCCAAGACCATCTTCAGTGAAGCCCGAACCCGCGGTTCGTCGTCGATCAGCAAAACCCGTTTCTTCATGTGTCTCCAGACGTATGGCCGGCGTGAGGACGAGGAACTGCGGGCATGTTTACGTAAAACGTTGTGCCGACTCCCTCTTTGCTCGAGACTTGGATGTTCCCATGGTGCTCTTGGATGATCTGATGGGCGATCGTCAGCCCCAAGCCGGTCCCTTCGTGCTCGCCGCTGTGGTGCTTCGTGGTAAAGAAAGGATCAAAGATGTGTTCCAGGTTGCTCTCCGGAATTCCGGGCCCCGTGTCCTCGACCTCGATCTGCACCCAGACCTCTCCGGAAGGTTTGATGAGCCGATGCGTGCGCACCGTCAGGGAGCCGCCGCATTCGCTCATCGCGTCCATCGCGTTAAGCAGAAGATTCAAAATGACTTGCTTGATCTGCTGGCGGTCCAGCATGACCCGGGGCAGGTCCGAAGCCAGCTCTCTTTCGATCGTAATGCCGCAGCTATCCGCTTTCACCTCGACGAAGTATAAACAGGAGCAGACGATTTCATTGAGGTCTTCCTCCGTCAACTTGGGTTCCATGTAACGGGCGTAATCCAGGATCTCTTGGATCAACCGCTCGATGCGATGAACGTCGTCGATAACCACCTTGCTGAATTCGCTGATGAATTCCGGGTCGTCTTTGCGCTCAGGCGCGAGCTGAATGAAGGTCTTGATTGAAGTCAAGGGGTTTCGGATCTCATGGGCGAATCCGCCAGCGATGGTTTCCAGCGAACGGAGGCGATCGGTGCGTCGCATCAAGGTTTGAGACCGCCGCAGATCCTCGTACAGCAAGGCATTGTCCAGGGCGTTCGCGGCGTTCTGCGCGAGGGCCATGAGCAGGTCCGCCTGATCCACGGTCGCAAAGTCGTTGTCCGGTCCTGTCCCCATGAGACAAAAAGCGATCAGACGGTTTTTGGTGATCAGCGGAACACAGACGTCCGCGCGCCAGCTTTCCAGAGTCGCCAGCACACCGGGACCGAGTGTCCCTCCGCGATCTTCCGCGTCGACGCCTGCGCGAACTACGGGCGATTGGTGGCGGGACAGAAACGCAGGGATCTGATGGTGCACGGGGATACTCGAAGGTGGCGCGGTGTCAGGGGCGAATCCGTGGGAACAAGCCAGATGGTAGACGTCCTTCTCCTTGTCGAGCAGAAACAGCGCCGCACGCGCAACTTGGAGCAATTGGGACAGTCCCGTCAAAATCCGCTCGCCGAGAACGCTCAGTTCGGCGATCGTTCCCATGTCCCTGCTGAAATCCGTGATGATTTTCAAAGCGTCAGGCGTCGGAATGACCTGAGTCTTCCGTGTCATGCTCTCTTTCAGACTCGGCCTGTAGTCGCGGCCTTCCAAGACAGGCGAATCGCTGTGTAACCTGCCGTCGGGGTGTTAGAACGTGTTTAATCAGAAGCGGGAAGTCAATTGCGGCAGAAGTATACACCCGGTGTAAGAATTCAGCCAGAGGAATTCGGCTTTTCAACCAGCCCGATGCAGGCGTTGCCGGCGAAGGTGCTGTAGATGCGCGGGCGGACGGCGCCGCACAGTCTGAGCAAGCGGGCCAAGTCGTTCGGATCGAAACTGTGGATTCGGCCTTCCCGGATCGCCTGTCGCAAGCGGCCGAGATAGCGCAACAATTCTCGATCCTGCGAGTGTGCCCGGTACATCATCGAGAGGTCGGTATCCGGTGTCCAGGTCGTGATCAGCAATATTCCGCGGGGCGCCAACACGCGCAACAGCTCGCGCAGTGTGTACAGCGGGTCCTGAACGTAACCGAGTGCGAAGCAACAGACAACCCGGCTGAATCGGCCGTCCGGAAAGGGCAAGGGGCTGTTCCAGTCGGCGCACAACCAGGAGGTCTGTAAAGGAAGGGCGGGCGCCAGTGCGCCGGCGAATTTCGCGTTCAGGTCGGCTAGCGTCTCGTTTACGGTCAAACCGGCGCGCGTGACGAAGTCGGCCTGGCTGTCCAAGCCGACGTACCGCGCGGCTCGGGTGAGCGTCTTGGGTTTGTGTTGCGAGCGATAGGCCTGGTTGATTAAGAGCAAGCGGGCGAAATCGCCATGTCCGCACCCGACCTCTAAAATCGGCTCGCGGTCCTCGAATTCCCCGAGCAAGCGGTGGAGATGATCCAGCAGACGCCAGTGCTCGGGATGTTGTTCGTGCTGTCGCACGTGCTGCACGTGGGCTCGCCACAGAGCCAGAAGGTCCGCAGTGGACGTGTAGTGGTGAAGCTTGAGTCGTTCGTGTTCGATGCGGCGCTGAAAATCGATCTCCCGCTCGACCGGTTCGAGAACGGTCCGCAGGGTATCCCGATAGCGGAGCTTCTTACGGCATTGCGTGACCAGTTCGCGGAAAAGCGGAAGGGCCGGGCCTTCCACTCTGCGAGTCGGGAGGAAGGCCTCCGGTTTCAGGCGGATCACCTCCCCGCGCGCGCCCAGCGCCGCAAGTACGCGCTGAAACGAATCCCGGCGGGTCCCCTCCTGTGCGGTGCCCGAAGGTTCGCTGATTTGTGGCGTCAGGAATAGGACCGCGGTGCGGACCCGCTCGGCGTCCTGAACGGCCGAAGCGGCGTCCGTAAAGCTTCCAGCGACCGCGTCCTGGAGCCAATGGTCTGTGTTGACGTTGAGACCCCACAGGGGTTCGAGCCCTCGCCGTTCCCCTTGCAGATAGGCCTCGACCAGATCCTGTCGATGCTCGACGGCGAGAGCATGCCTGATGTCCAAGACTCCGTTCAACAGAATCAACAGGGCGATCCGGTGGTCGCGCGCGGCAACTTTCAGCGCGGCGCGACCGTCAAGATCCGGGGCGATCACGACGATCGGCGCGGCCGGCCAGGTTTGCGCGGCGAAATCCAATACGCCCAGCAGATCCAATTGCATGTCGGTGAGCGTCGTGTGCTCCAAAATGCCGTCGCTTTCGCCGATGTGGTTGGAGTGATCGAAGCGCAGCGTTTGAAACCCGTTGCCGGCCAAGTACTGGGCGAGGACCAGGTGGTCCGTTTTCGTCCGGCCGTAGCCCGGCGCAATGATGACCAGGGGCGTGCTGGGGCCGAGCGGGTCGCGTGGCAGGTCATGATAGACGGCGAGACGCCGTCCCCGTGAGTTCCGGCACTCGCGCAGGGTATGCCCGACCTTGGTACGCTCCGAGCCGTCTTCGATTTGCAGGGGAGAGGTGAGCAGGCGGGCGATCAGACGGCTGATCTCCCGCTCCGTCCGTTCCTCAAGTGAGCGAAAGCGGAGCCCCACGCGCAGGGCGCTCTCGGAAGGGCCGGGCCATAAGTCCTTCGCTGCGCTCGGATCCGGGGCCGTCCAGATGACGTCTCCAGTCACGACGGATTCGGCGCCCGGAGAGGGCATAGACGGTGTCGCGAGAGACAGGCGGAGCGCCAAGCGAGGTGCCAACATAGCGTGGCGCGCTTTGACTTGGAGACACATGCCGCCACGACTGACGTTCACGGTCAAGCCGATGTGCCGACTGTGACCGGACGACGGCTCGGAGGGTTCGACGCGGACGGGCAGCGTCAGCTTCACCCGGATTGCGAGCCGCCGGTCGGCGAACGAACTTTCGATGCTCTCGAAAGGCTGCTGTAAGCCGGTCTGGCGATCCGGCGGATGGGCAAGGGGAACGAGCCCTTCGATCGAGAGCGGAAAGGCTTGTTCGCGAACCGCATCCAGCAGCGAAGCCAGGACCTGACTTTCCGTGTCGCCGAGGAAGGAAAATTCGACGGCCAGCGCAGTGGACCACGGAGCTGCTGTGGCGCGCAAGGCGTTGACTCCGCCTCGTTCTCGGACCGTACCGTGGAGTTCCAACGTTCCGCCCGCGCTTCTGAGGGTCAGGTAGATGGGCTGGCCGTCGACGGCGGGGAGGCGATCGGCGAACGTCAGATAGGCGCCGCCGAGACTCATGTTGAGCACAGTGCCGTTCCAGGTGGATCCCTCGACGGTTAGGCTGGACTCGATATGCGTCGATACGCGCGGCCAGCGCCGACGTTCGGCTGCGGCGACGGTCGGACGACGTTCTGCCGGCGACTCGACCCGTGGCGGCACGGCTTCCTCCCGTTCCCGCTCCGTTTCGGGCGGGAGGGGGATGGCCGCCGCGAGTTCTTCCCTAACCTGTGCGGCCTGAGAGGCGTGAGCCGCCAGACCTTCCAATTGACGTTCGAGTTGGAGCGCTCGGATCGCGCTCAACAACTGTTGGGAATTCGTCTGGAGGGCCGTGAGCGGATCGTGAAGATCGCGGGAGGCCTTGATGAGCAGCCGACCGATCTCCAGCAGTCGGTCCGTTTGTCGCAGTTGGCTCTGGAGGCGCTGGACTGTCTCTTCCTGCTGCCGGCGCCCGGTTACATCCCGCAAGATGCCGAGCGTTCCCATGAAGCGGCGCTGGGAGTCGTATAAGCCCTTGGCGTGGAGTTCGACCTCCACGCCGTGTTCATCACGGCCCGTTCCGGCTTTGGGCAAAAGACGTAAGAGAACTTGCCGGCTGGATCGGGCCCCGCTGCGACGCTCGTTGAAACGATGTTCGGTCGACCGCCGCTGGTCCGGATGAACGATCTTCGTAAAGTGCGTGCCGGCCAATTCTTCGGGCGCGTATCCGAGGAGTGACGTCACATGGGGGCTGACATACACGAATCGCCCTTCGGAGTCCAATTCGTACACCGTGTCGGGCAACGTTTCGACAAGACGAAGATAGCGTTCGTGGGTCAGATCGAGCTTCGCGCTCAGCTCGCGTTTTTTCACTGTTTCCCCGGTGACGATCATGAGTTCGGTGAGAAAGGCTGGAGAGTTTTTGAAGAGGTAGAAGTCCGCACCGCCGCGGATGACTTGAAGGAACGTGTCGGAGTCGGTGCGTTCGCTCTGAACGATGATGGCGGCCTGCGGCGCGCGCCTCCGCAACTCCGGCAGAATCATGATCCCGCTCATAGGGGACAGGCTCTCTTCCACCAAAATGATGTGCCAGCTTTGCTTGGAGGCCCATTCGACCGCCTCGTCTGAGGAATAAACCGCTTCCACCCGGCAGCCTGGGTAGAAGCCGCGCATGCTGATGGTGACAAGCTTGATCTCTTCCGCGTGCTCGTTCGCGACCAGCATCGTGAGGGGTTCTTGTTCCGGCATTCGGTCTGTCCTGCGGAGCCGAATGTGGCCCCGTCTCCGTGCGGTATCGTCGTCCAGGCCGGCGGCGACAACTTCTAGCTGCCCACGCCCAATTACTCCCTCACCCTCGCTGCTTGGCCCTGAACGCTCATGAGCGTTTCTGTCGCTTCGGGCCATAGCTTGTTGCTGCCTTTGGCCGAAGCAGTGGCTGCCAAGCGACGACCCGCCATCAATAACGGGCGCGAGAGGTCTTGAATATCATAGTTTGGCCGCTCCAACCCAGTCCGCGGCATGGGGGCGGAGCCTACTTTGGTAGGGGACCAAAAAGTGGACGTTCGCACATGCGGCGGGGAGAAGAAAAACCTATGGCCAAATTTGTACGCGAGCGGAACGTAAAACCGACTTTCCGGAGCCTATGGCTGCGAGTGGCCGACGGCCTGACGTGGGATCCCTCGATGCTCTCAGTGAGCCGGTGAGGCGCCGTTCGTACCTGCTCCGGAACACGTCCCCGGCGTCATGTAGAGGAGGTAGTTGCCCATTCCATACTGGGTCTTCGGATTGTGGAGCGGGTGGTGATACACCATCACCATCTCATAGTCGTCTTTGGTATTGACCGAAAAGCCTTGGGCGTCACGATAGACTTGGTGCGGTTGAAACTCCAAAAATGTGCCGTCCTGAGCGACGCTAGGGACCGTCCTTAGGAGTGTCCGCCCGGCGGTCCGGTTCTCCAGGGCGATGAGCAGCAATTCGTCGTGGCCATGGGGATAGGCGAACTTCACGCATCCATCCATAAGAAACTTGAGCGGCGCTGACAAGACGTGGACACCGGGTTTGATCTCGATCCCTTCGTCGGTCTGGTCGGAACCACGCTGTCCGAACTTGCTGTAACACACGATGTTCACCCCGACCTGATAGACCTCCATTTCCTTGACCGGGGTCCCTTCCGGGGCTATGTACATGGTGAAAGAAGCCATCACGTCCTTGGTCGGCGGCGCCTTGTGATAGAAGGCGACGACGGACATGAGATGCTGCCCTTTCGCGAGCTTTACGCCGTAGCCGTCGGGAAACCGGGCCTCCGTCATTTCGAGACCCGCCCCCCCGAAGAACAGCGGCTCCCCCGGACAGGAGACGCTTGGACGGTCGTTATTGAGCATCAGAATGTGATGGAGGTAATTCTTGGGCAACGGCTTGCCGTCTTTCGTGAAGACCTCGGACTTGAAGCCGATCATGTGCATGTCTTTCGGGAGCTGAAAGATGTGCTTGGGCATGCTGGCCGCCAACTCCCCGTCATGGCCCGACGGCAGGTCGATAGGGCCGAACGTGAGCGTCACCGCGTTGTCTGTGATCACGACCCTCGTCGTGGTCTGGTTCTTCAGCGTCGGAACGGCCTGATGGTCATGGTCACCGGACGCATAACCGGGTCCGGCACAGGTGACAAGCAAGAGCAAAAGGCCGACCGTAGACGAGCGCTTCATAAGACCTCCTTGTTGGGAAAGGCGCTGATCGCGCTCTACGTTGATTGTCAGGGCGTGGTGTCCTATGCCAGGCATGTCATCGCGTCGATCGGGACGATGGCGGGGGAGTCAGTCGCTTCCATACATAGGTTCCTCCGTGTTGCCTGGGAGGAATGTTGGTGCGACTGCCGACCCGCGTGTACCACCAGATGCCTTTGGCCTGAGTGCCGTCCTCCGACAGCAGCACTTCGAAACCGCCTTCGCGGTCATTGCCGGGTTGTTGCCAAGTGCCTTGCCAGAGCCGGTTGACGAACTTCGTGGTCTTGATGGTGCCGCCTTGGTGGGTATAGCTGCCGTTGCCGTTTCGATCGAGCGTGGCTTTGTAGGCTTTATCTTCTTCTTGGATCTCCCATTCGCCGCTGAGGTCCGGACGCTCGTCGTCCGACTCGGCTCCGGCGGCCGTCGAGACGGGGGAGGCGACAGGCGGAGTGCCTGCCGCATCGAATCGGGGGCCGCTGAAGGACTCATGCCAGGAATGAAGCACCCATCGGCCGTGGCGGCGCTCCAGCACGCCGGTCTCGCGTAGCGGCAGCACGGTGCGGGTCTGGTCGCCGCCATGGCCGACATAACGGATGTAGTCCAGCTCCATCGCGAACCATGCGGTGTCGCCGCGAATCCACACTCTGAGTTCTTTAATGGGAATTTCCAGCCGGGCGACCGACTCAAATTCCTCCCGCATGTCCCCGGCGAATTCGGTCCAGCCCACGTATTTGCGTCCGCCGACGGTGTAACTGATGATGTCGGCATCGTGAGCCATCAGCCGGGAGAGTGTCGCCAAGTTCTTCTCTGCGTTGGCACGGACCAGGGCCCGGATCACCGCCTCAGGGCTGGACGCCTCATCGTCGGTGCTTCCTTCCTGGCCATGCGCCCATATTGCCTCGCCGAGAGAAAGGGAAAGGGATAGAAGGACGATCAAAGCGACTGGCCGACGGCGTCCGCGGAATTCTATGTCCATTCCGGAGTCGAGATAGGAAGGTGTGAAGATTGGAAACTGAAGCTACAGAATGGCGAAGGCGTTGTCAATTTCTTTTTCAGGCGGCAAGGTCACGAACGGACCTCTCGACAAGCCACCACCGTCACATTGTCCGTCCCGCCGGACCGCAGCGCCTGTTCGACCAGCTTTGCACAGATCTGTTGGGGCTGCCGGCCGGTCTGCCGCAACACGCCGGCGATCTGCTCGTCGGTCAACATTTTTGTCAAACCGTCGGTGCAGAGCAGGAGCACATCGTCTCGGCGCAGGACGACACTCGACACGTCGGGCTCTACCGTCTCTGCCATGCCGAGCGCGCGGGACAGCACGTGGCGATGCGGGTGGAACCGGGCCTCTTCCGGGGAGAGCAGGCCTTGTCGGACGTAGTCTTCCACGAGCGAATGATCGGAGGTGAGCGGCAGGAGGCGCGACCCGCGCCAGAGATACGCCCGGCTGTCGCCGACATGGGCGACCGTGGCATGCGCGCGAAGTCCGGACGAAATCTGCAGCGCGACGACGGTGGTGCCCATTCCTTTCAGATCGGGAGAAGCTTCTGCGGTCGCAAGAATGGCACGATTGGCCGCCTCGATCATAGCTTTCAGCGGAGCGGCGGCCGGGTTTCGTCCGGTGTGCTTCGGTGTGTTGCGCGGAAACGCCGTGACGGCTTCTCGGGTGATGACGTCGATGGCCAACCGGCTGGCCGCGTCGCCTCCGGGATGGCCGCCCATTCCGTCCGCGACGACCCAGAGGCCCTGATCGTTGAGAATCGCGAAGGCGTCTTGGTTGCAGGAACGGAGGAGACCTGTGTCTGTGAGTCCGGCGCCGATCCAGGGCATGGGCCGTTCAACTGGGATGCGCCGCCGACCGATAGGCCGGAGCGGGCGGTCCGTACTGTGCGACGAGTCGTCCGTACAGCCGCTCCGCCAACGGTTCCAGATTGCGCGTGTCGGCCGCGTTGTACCGGAGGAGAAGCTCCAGGCTGCTCAGCCGTCCGCGGCGCCATTCGTTCCACAGCCTGACGGCGTCCCGGCCGTCCAGTCCGTCGAGGTCCGTGTCCCGTGAAATCGAAAACTCGGATTCGATATGCTTCAGTCCTCCATGCAGACCTAAACGACGCGCCGCGAAGCACAGGTCGAAATGCGGCAGTCTGATGTCCAGTCCGGGAAAGGCGGTGCGCAGGAACGGCACGTCGAAGACGCTGCCGAAGAACGTGACAAGGAGGTCGGCTTGCGCAAAGGCCTCGTTGAGCCGTTCTTCCGTCAATGACTCTCCGTACACCAGGCTGGTCATCCGTCCGTTCGCGCAAAGTCCAATCACCGTCGCATGGCCATATCCGGACGGTTCTCCCGACGTCTCGATGTCGAGAAAGAGCGTCCGCGAGCGAAACGTGTCGAACAGGCGCCAGTGGTCACGCGATTTAAGGCGCGCGGCAAAGAATCGTGAGTCGTCGACCGCGAGATGGTCAATCGCCGCCGATACTTCCAAATCGTAGAGCGGTTTTCGTTGGGGGGAGATGCCGGGCAGGGATGGTTCTCGGAGAAACGCGCGCCAAGAAACGATCCCGTGCTTCCACAGGCGACGCTCGGAAGAGGGGCCGATTCCCTTGAGAAAGACGAAGGTTGATTCCAGCATCAGCGTCTCAGAGAGAAACGGTAGAGCGTAGGAAGGATTGTAGCCTTGATTTCACCCCGCAAACAAGCTACAGTCCGCTGCCGAAGCGGAGTTTGCGCAGTTCCTGCCGCTCGGCTCCGAGAGCACGGGTGGCGCAACACGGAAGCGCACTACGGGAATCGATGGCGATATGGGAGAGACATCGAAGCGGATTCGCATCACCGTCGGGTCGGTTCAACTCGAGGCGGAGCTGAAAAATAATAAAACGGCGGAAGGCGTCTATGCGGCATTGCCGATCGAGGTGCCGGTGAACACCTGGGGCGAGGAGTTTTACTGCAAACTCCCGGGGGTGAAGGACCATCGCGAGACCGCCACGACCCAGGTCAAAGTGGGCGACGTGGCGTTCTGGGGGGCAGGCGAGGTGTTGGCCATTTTTTTCGGACGCACGCCCATGAGCATGGGGCCAGACCCGGTCCCCGCGGATCGGGTGAACGTCATCGGCCGCATCGTCGGCGACCCCACGCTGTTGCGGCAGGCTATGGGCGCCACGCACATTCGAATCGAGAAAGTGTAACCTTGGGGACAGTGCTGAGTTCAGGCAATGTCGCTCGGCGCTTTTTCCTTATGACTCAGCACTCAGAACTTCCACAAGATGAGACTGTCCAAGGAACGCATCCGACACATGGCCGAGGCGCTGGTGTCGCGTCTTCATCACGAAGGTTACATCGAGCTTGCCGGTGACAAGAGAACGGCCGTCGAATCGCTTGAGTGCGCGATCACGGAAGAATTGTCGGTGGAGGACCGGCTGAATGCCGAGGTTCGGCAACTCATGAAGACCTATGAAGCCGAGATCGAACGCGGGCAGGTCGACTACCAGAAGATGTTCACGATGATCAAACAGAAGTTGGTCCGAGAACGGGGGATCATCTTATGAAGTGTTGAATAACATTCCACATTCCTCATTCAACATTTCTCATTGTGGTTCAGGTATGTTGCTCAGCGAAGACAAAGTCAGCCATCTCTCGCATGTCATTCTGAGCGCGCTGAAGAAGAGTCCGGTCGTGCGGCTTACGGGAGAAGAAGGTCGTGCCCTGCGGGAGATCAAACGCGTGTTGGCCGTCGAGCTCACGCAGGAGGAAAGGCTGGATCAGGCGGTGCGGGCCAAATTGCGGTCCTATTCCCGGCCTCTTGTCGAGGGCAGCGCGGAATGGGAGGTGCTGTACCGCAAGACGTTCGAGGAAGAGCTTCGCAAGCAAGCCAAGCCTTGAGTTTGAGAACCATGGCACGAGTTGTTAAGGAGGAGGTATGACGATCGCCAGCGTTCTTATAAGCGTTCTGCTCGCCCTCACGCTGGGAGCCTGCGCTGGGAAAGAGAAGCCGAAACCGCTGGTGCCCCTGGCCCTGGGTGCGGGAGCTCAGGTGTCGGCGATCGCGTTGACCCAGCAAGGGATCACCGCTTATCAGAGCGGCCAGTTTATGGAAGCGAAGAACTATTTCCGTCAGGCCGTCGCGGCCGCACCGGATTCGGGCCCGGCGCACTATAACTTGGCGCTGGCACTGAACGCGCTGGGTGAGACCGAAGATGCGCGCGCGCATTTCATCGAAGCCGCCAATCTCGCCCCGGGCGATAAGGTCATCTGGGACTCGCCGGCCTTGCGTCCCTATGGTTCGCCAGAATCACCGAAGCAGGTCAAAGAGATGCCGGATCATCGAAGCCGGCCCGCGTTCGGACAGGTGGGTCCTCGGTGACCTGACGAAAACGGAGTGTTGGGACCATGGCGAAGGCCTTGACGGTCGGAGACAAAGCGCCGGAGTTTGCGCTTCCGAACGAAGCCGGTGAGACAGTGAAGCTTAAGGACTTCAAAGGGCGACAGGTCGTCCTCTATTTTTATCCCAAGGACGACACGCCGGGTTGTACGAAGGAAGCATGTAGCTTCCGTGACTCCCTGGAGCCGATCAAGAAGGCCGGCGCAGTGGTATTAGGCGTCAGTCTTGACGGCAGAGAGTCGCATCAGAAATTTATCGCCAAGCATCGACTGCCGTTCCCGCTGCTCAGCGACGAGGACGCGACGGTCTCGAAGGCCTATGGCGTGTACAAACAGAAGAACATGTACGGCAAGAAGTTTTGGGGCATCGAGCGGAGCACCTTTGTCATCGATCCGGCCGGCAGAGTGAAAGCGATCTTCCGCAAGGTCAAAGTCGACGGCCATGTGGACGAGGTGCTGGCTGCGCTCAAAGGATAGACAATGGGCTCGTGATGGGCTATAGGCTTGATCTTTCCCATCGCCTAGAGCCCAGTGCCCATAGCCTGACCCCTGCATGGATGTCCGTGAACAGACCTGGCATGGACTTCGAGCCGCGTCGCTCTCGATCGTGCCTGGCGCGGGGCATTTGTATATCGGCGAGAAACGTGGCTATGTCCTTCTCGTTTGTGCCCTGATCCTTCTTCTGGTCTCCCGTCTCATCTGGCCGCCGGCCGAACTGCTCTATCTCACCCTGGCGATCTTCTCGGCCTTCGACGCCTATGCCATCGTCAAACGGGGGGCCGGATTAATTTGACCGTGGCGTCGTCCGACACTACTCTGTAGGCATGCCAGTAAGACGAGCCTCCGCCGAGAGTGTGTTCTGCATGCTCGTTCTCCTCGCGGGGTCGGCGTTCCTCCGATTTGTGATCACCGTCGACGAGGTCCGGGCGGCGGACAAGATCGACGGCGTGCTCTCGGTCAGTGATGCATTGGCCGTGTCCGGAGAGACGGCCAGGATTGAAGCGAAGCTGGTGCGAAGCGGCCTGCTGAGCGAGGCCGGTCTCGGCGGCGAGAAGCTCGAATTTCTCGTCGAAGGCAAGGTCGTGGCCACGGCCATGACGGGCGGCGATGGGCGGGCGTTTTTTGAGTATCGGCATCCGAGAAAAGGCAATCACACGCTGACGGTCACGGTTCGACTTGTCCCGAATCCCCGCGTGACGGCGTCCGCAGCGACCGGGACGTTGGCTGTGTGGGAACGCCGGCGTCCCATTCTTGTGGTGGAATTAGCGGCATTATTCGAAGAACCGGAAGCACCGCTCGTGCCGCTGCCGCTGGAGATCGGCGGGCAAGGGCACCCGGCTCCTGTGCCCGATGCCGCGGATGAACTCACCCGGTTGACCAAGTTTTACTACAACCCCATCTATCTCGCGTGGCCGGGCAAAGAACCGTCTGGCTCATTCGACTCGACGGACGAAATCCGAGCCTGGCTTCGTGACCACAAATTCCCCGCCGGCGTGATCCTGACCGTGCGTCCTGGCCAGGAAGCTCTGAACGCTGCGCTCGACGCGCTCAAGGCCCAGGGCTGGACCTCGCTCAAAAGCGGCGTCGGCCGCACCCGTGGCTTCGCCGAAGTCCTCCTCGACCATCGCCTGGAGGTTGTCATCGTCCCCGAACCCCGACGCGGCGAACTGCCGAGAAAGGCGAAGACGGCGAAGGATTGGAAGGAGGTGAGGAAAAAGCTCTAGCGTTCTTTCTTTTTCCCACCGCGATCCTTTAAGATAATCTCGATTTTCCTGACCTTTGATAAGGCTGAGGCCTCCGGCGGATGCGGGCCAAGACCAGTTTCTCCTGCCAGGCATGCGGGCACCAGGCGCTTCGGTGGCTGGGCCGCTGCCCGGACTGCGGTGGTTGGAATACCATGAAGGAGGAACGAGTCCAACCCGCCGGCAAGGGCCGTCCGGCTGCGTTCAAGATCGCCTCCTCCAAAGCCACTCCTATCAGGGAGATCGAAGTCGTCGGCGAACATCGCCGCTGTACCGGTATCGGGGAGTTCGACCGGGTGCTGGGCGGCGGGGTCGTGCCCGGTTCCGTCATGTTGATCGGTGGCGACCCGGGCATCGGGAAGACGACGCTCCTCTTGCAGGCCCTCCCCCGGTTGGCTGCCGACGGAGAAAAGGTCCTCTATGTCTCCGGCGAGGAATCGCCTCGGCAGATCAAGATGCGGGGGCAGCGGCTGGGAATCGAGCATCCGGGCCTTTTGATCCTGGCGGAGACCTCGCTGGAGGAGATCCTCAAAGCCGTGCAGACGATCCACCCGAGCGCAATGGTCGTGGATTCCATTCAGACCGTCTATACGGACCAACTCACCTCGGCGCCGGGGAGCATCAGCCAGGTGCAGGAGGTGGCCGGCCAACTGATGTGGTTGGCCAAACGGAGCAGCGTGCCGGTGTTCATCATCGGCCACGTGACCAAGGAAGGGGCCATCGCCGGCCCGCGTTTGCTCGAGCACATCGTGGATACGGTCCTGTACTTCGAGGGCGACAAAGGGCATAGCTACCGCATCCTGCGGGCGGTGAAGAACCGGTTCGGCTCCACGAACGAAATCGGTGTCTTCGAGATGAAGGACACCGGCCTGGAGGAAGTCGACAATCCGTCGGAGCTGTTTCTGGCCGAACGGCCGCAACGCAGCACCGGCTCCGTCGTCGTGTCGAGTCTGGAAGGATCGCGCCCGATTCTGGTCGAATTACAGGCGCTCGTCTCGCCGACTGGGTATGCCATGCCCAAGCGCATGGCCAACGGAGTCGAGTTGAATCGGGTCTCGCTGCTCCTGGCCGTCATGGAGAAACGCCTGGGGATGCATCTCTCCGGACAGGATGTGTATGTGAATGTGGTGGGCGGGATGCGAATCGACGAGCCGGCCATTGATTTGGGGATCGTGGCCGCCGTAACCTCGAGCTTGCGGGAGGCGCCGGTCGATCCTCATACGCTGGTGCTGGGCGAGGTGGGACTTGGCGGGGAAGTGCGAGCTATTAGTCAGGCCGATCTCCGTATCCGCGAAGCCGCCAAGATGGGGTTTCGCCGGTGTCTGCTGCCGGAGCGGAACATGTCCAAGCTCGACCCCATCGACGGCATCGAATTGATCGGTATTCATGAGTTGCGGGAGGCGCTGGATGCGGCGCTGGTATAAAGTCCGGGGGAGTAGGGAGAAGGCGAACGGCAAAGATCCCGCTCTCTCCGTGGCGGTCCTTCTGCTCGTTCCTTTTACTGTTCTCTGCGGCTGCGCGTTGTTTCCGTCTCGCCCCGCGGTTCCTCTGAAGCAGGCCACGGCGGCGGAGTTGACGGCATTGCTGCGGGAGCGGGAAGCGGCAATTCAGACCATGAAAGGGCTTTTCCGGGTCTCCATCAAAGGAGAGGGGATCCCGATCGCGCAACGCATGGAGGGCGCGGTGTATTACCGCCGTCCCGATGCCATGCGGCTTCAGGGTTTTACGGCGTTGGGGGGCGAACTGTTTGAATTCGTGCTCTCGGATGATCTGTACAAGCTGCGTCTGCCCACGATGAGCCGCGTGCTGACCGGTCGCTCGTCCGAGATCGGTAAACTGGGCAAATTGGCGCGGCCGTTCCAGTTGAGCGTCTGGGCGATGAGCGGAGCGGTCGGGATCGCATCGGTGGCCAGACACGAGCGGGTGGCGCTCAACGAGGACGGCGATCGATATCGCCTAGATGTGTTTGCATCCGGTGAAGACGACTCCAGGAGCGGGACCGTGGTTCGGCGTCTCTGGTTCGAGCGGCGTTCGCTGCAGGTCGTGCAGGAGGAGCGACTGTCGCCGACCGGCGAGCTCGAAGCGGTCATGTACTTCGACGACTTCCGGCCGGTCGGAGAGAGCGAGACCGGCGTGCAGGCACAGGACGCGGCGAACGGATTTCGCACTCGGCTGATGCGACCGTTCAAGATTACGATGGAAGACGGCCATGGACAAGGCAGCCTTCAGGTGACGTTTCATGAGATCGTACCCAACGCGCCGTTGCGGCCAGCCGATCTAGGGACCGTCTAGGGTGGGGATGACGGATGAAGATTCTGGCTGTTGAAACCGCGACGACCTGGCAAAGCGTGGCGATCCTCGAAGGCGAGCGGGTGCTGGCCCGTTCGGATCGTGATGCCGAGGGCTCGCACGCGAGATGGCTGGTCCCGACCATCGACCAGTTGTTGGCGTCGACGCATCTTGAGCTTGCCCGGTTGGACGGGCTGGCCGTCTCGATCGGGCCGGGGTCTTTTACCGGTCTGCGGGTCGGATTGGCTACGATGCTGGGATTTCGGGCGGTGACGGGATTGCCCCTTGCGGTGGTGCCGACCTTGGAAGCGCTGGCGTGGAACCTGCGCGGGACTGCGCTTCCCATTTGCCCGATCCTCAAAAGCCGAACCGGCGAGGTGTACTGGGCCCTGTACCGGTGGAGTGTTGAGGGGACGTTGCGCCGGCTAGCGGAAGAACGGGTCGGGCCGCCGACTCTGATCGGACAAGACATCACGGAGCCGACCCTTGTGTTGGGGGACGGGTGGCCGCGGTACGCTGTGGACATTCGCGAGGCGCTGGGCGATCGGGCTTCGCTCCTGCGCGAGGGACCGGCCGAGGCCATGCGTCCCTCGGCGGTGAGTGTCGGGCTGGCCGGGTTGGAACGGCTTTCCCGCGGTGACGTGGCCGGTCTCGGCGTGGCCCCTCGCTATGTCCAGCGTGCAGAGGCCGAGATCAAGTACGAACGACGTCCGGCCGGTTCGGCGACCAAGAACCAGCGGGTCATTCAGCAAGGGATCGGTCGTAAGCGGATACGACGCCCGATCGTCCCTATCCTTCGGCCCTCATGAAAGAGAACGCCTCCAGCCTGATCAGCGGGTCTCTCCTGATCGAGCCGGCTTCTCCGGAGATGCTGCCGGATCTGTTGCGGATCGAAGAGGCTTGCTTCTCCGCACCGTGGAGTCGCAAAATGTTCGAAGCGGAGTTGACCGGCAACCCGTTCGCCCGGTTTCTGGTCGCCAGGTTGGTGAACCGCGACGCGATGGCCAAAACTATCGTCGGTTATCTGTGCTTCTGGATCGTGTTCGACGAAGTGCGGTTGATGAACTTGGCGGTGATCGAAGCGGAACGACGCCGAGGAATCGCGACCGCCTTGGTGTCGCGGGCTCTGGGGATCGGGATGGCGGCGGGTGCGGTGCGCGCCGTGCTGGAGGTCAGGGCCTCGAACCACGCCGCGCGCGCGTTGTACGAGCGGATGGGGTTCCGCCCGTTTTCGACCCGGGCTCGGTACTATACCGATCCCGTGGAGGACGCGGTGCTGATGCACCTGGAGCCGTTGGTCGTCGAAGCGGCGCCGTAAAGTCAGGTCGAGAAAGCCGGCCGCTGGAGGGCCGGGTTTGCGTTGTCTTATTCAACCAGGAGGTGCGATATGCTGACGGACAGTTCGATTGCTGAGCGGTTGCGCCAATCCAGCAGCGAATTCCGGGAGCTTGAAGAATCTCACCACCGCCTCGATGCTGAACTGGCCGAACTCCAGAAACGGCACGTGCTGACCCCGTCAGAAGAGCTGCTGAAGAAGCAGATTCAAAAGGAAAAGCTGGCGAAAAAGGACAAGATGGCGGAGCTCATCCGCCTCTATCGCGAAAAGGAACTGCACTCCGCGACACACTGATTTGTGCGCCGGGTCAGCACGCTGCCTCACAGGCCGACGGAGCGAAGCCGGACGGCCGAGGGGAGGGGGGTCTGTTTGCCGTGCTTCCACCGTTAGCGGCCCACCTACGGACGGTCAAACGACGGCTTGCGATCATCGCTGCCACCCTGGCGGGGGCGTTCGTCTTGACGTTCGCCTATTCGGCCGAAATTATCGAATGGCTGAATCGACCGTTCCCTAACGCCTTGGTCTTCTACGGGCCGGCTGAAGCCCTGTTCGCTTCGGTCAAGGTGTCGTTGCTGGCGGGCTTCGTGCTGAGCTTGCCGGTCATCTTCTATCACTTTTGGAAATTCATCGAGCCGGCTTTGCTGCCGAAGGAACAGCGCCTGGCGATTCCGCTGTTTCTCCTCGCCGGCTGCCTGTTCGGATTGGGGTTGGTCTTCTGCAACCTCGTGATTCTGCCGCTGGTCATCGAGTTCTTCGTCGGCTTCGGAATGGACAGGGACATCACGCCGGAACTGGCCGTCGGCATGTATATCGATTTCAACGTCAAGTTCCTGCTCGTCTTCGGCTGCGCGTTCGAGCTGCCGCTCGTGCTGACCTTGTTGGCCCGGGTCGGCGCGGTATCGGCCGTCACGTTGGCGTCCTATCGGAAGCACGCCGTGATGGTCGCGCTGATCTTGTCGGCCGTCGTCACTCCGGACGCGACCCTGTTTACCATGTTGTTGATGGCCGTGCCGCTGATGGTGTTGTATGAGGTGGGGATCGTCGGTGCCAGGTTGTTCGGCCGGACTCCGGCGGCGGAAGGGCCTGCGCCGGTTGAGGCCGCGGTGCCGATGGGCACGGCGGGACATCGGGTGCGATGATGAATAAGATGGTGCGCAACGGTTGGCGTGGTCGTGTGATCGGTGCGATCGCATTGGGCATCAGCCTGTTGGCCGGTGTCGCCATCGGTGCGATGCGGGCCGAGGATGAGTGGACCGTGCATGTGGGAAGTCTTCATCGAGCGCAAACGCCGCAGGCTCGGGAGGTCAGCCGACCGGCTGAGCCGTCCGCGTCCGCGGTGAGCATTCAAGCGATGACCACGGTCGGCAAGGAAACCGTGTTCGCCGGGTCCTTTGGCATGGGCATTTTCCGCAGCGATAATCGCGGAGGGATTTGGACTCCGGTGAACGAAGGCTTGACCGATCCTTTCATTCTGTGTCTGGCGACCGGTTCCGACGGCGCCGTGTACGCGGGGACGTTCCGCGGCGGTGTGTTTCGGACCCGCGACCGCGGCGAGAGCTGGCAACCGGTGAACGCGGGACTCAAGCGACTGGAGATCAAAACGCTGCTGATTACGCCCGGCGTCATCTACGCGGGAACGGGCGACGGCGTCTATCGGCTGAGCGAGACCGACGATCGGTGGACCGTGGTGACCACGGGTCTGGACGAGGTTCTGGTCCATGCGCTTGCCAAGGCGTCGGACGGCACCCTGTTCGCCGGGACTTCCGGAAAAGGCGTGTTGCGGTATAAAGAAAGCTCGCCGGGTTGGGTTCGCATGCGGCACGGGCTCAAAGACCATGAGGGGTTGGTGGAAAATTTCATCCGGGTGCTGGCCATCGACAAGGAGCAAGGCGTGTACGCTGGCACGTTCGACGGCGGCGTGTTCAGGAGCGGCGACGGCGGCCAGACGTGGCGCCCGATCAGCCGCGCGCTTCCGAACGATTCGATCCGCAGCATTCTCACCAATGAGCGCGGCCTGTTCGTCGCCACCGGCCTGGGGATCTACAAGACCGTCGATCAGGGGCGCCGATGGACGGCGCTGAACAACGGTCTGACGAACATGTCGGTGCAGGTGCTGGTCGACTCCGGTGACGGGTCGCTCTATGCGGGAACCAGTTCCGGGGCCTTCCGCAGCGACGATGACGGGAAGAGTTGGGTGTCGATCAGCGAAGGCTTGCAGGGAACCTTTCGTTCGCCGTTTCAGGCGCCGTTCAGGTAACGCTAGCTCTAGAACCGCGGATAACTGATAGCCAATAGCCAGCAGCCCACCGCTCCATGTTCGCAAGGTGAGGTCTAGTCGTTGCAGGCCCTGCGCTAGAAAGCGTTTTCGAAAGGATAATCCATGCAAGAGATCAGCGATCGAACGCGCGCGACCATTACGGTGGCTTCCAAGGGGCAGACACTCGGCGAGATCGTCCTGCGCTTTTTCCCGGATGTGGCGCCCAACCACGTGAACAATTTCGTCAAGTTGGCGAAACAGGGGTTTTACAACGGCACCACGTTTCACCGGGTGATTCCAGGCTTCATGATCCAGGGCGGCGATCCCAACAGCAAGAATCCTGACCGGTCCACGCACGGCATGGGCGGCCCCGGATACCGGATCAAAGCCGAGTTCAACAGCCGACCTCATAAAAGAGGGACGCTGTCGATGGCCAGGGCGAACGATCCGGACAGCGCCGGGTCGCAGTTCTTCATCTGCGTGGCGGACGCCAACTTCCTGGATTGGCAATACACGGTGTTCGGCGAGGTCGTGAGCGGTATGGAAGTTGTCGACAAGGTGGTCAATATGAAACGGGACGGGCGGGATAACCCGCTCGAGCGGGTGGAGATGACGGTCACGATCAGCGAATAACGTGAAGCGTAAGGGGAAAAGCCGAAGACCAATGACAGAAGTGGCGATCTTCTTGCGCGTCACGTTTCACGTTTCACGGATGACGGCCGTTTTAGTCTCGTGTGCGGCGTGTGCCATTCCTCAGGTTCCCTCTCGCACCGTGTACGAGGACCCGACCAATTTTGTTCGGTTGGAGATCGATTCGACCGTTCTGCCCGAGTGGCCTCCCAGCGCCCATAGTCATCCCGCTTCGATCTCCGTCGAGGATATCGCGTCTGTGCTCAGGCAACTCAAGGTTCAGGAGCATCGCGTCGCCCTGCAGCGGATGATCCAAGGCGACGCTCCTCGCGTACCGGCGTTCAGCGAGGAGGAAATCGCGCTGTTGGCGCCCCGCTTATCGGAGGCGCTCGCTCAGGCAAAACCGAACGAGCGGGTCACCTTTTACTTGAGCTATCCTCAAACCTCCATTAAGCGAGTGATTACGACCGGCGGTCTGTACGTGCGAGGGACCGAATTACATTTCATTTTGGGAAACTGGCGGATCGTCTACGGCATTCCCGCCTACGGCATGATCTACGACCGACGTTATCCGATGAGCCCGACTGCGGCCAAGGGATTCGACCTGTTCTTCGAACAGGACGCGGCCGTCCTGCATCAGAAGAGCAGCATCTGGGATCGTCTGCTGGCGAATGAAAAAGACGAGCTGGTCATCGATCTCTCGCGAGTCTTTCCAGGCGCCGCGGCAGGTGATCCGGTCGCTCGCCGATGAACGACTGAGCTGACCTGCCGCGTTGCCGTGTCACTTCTCCGGCCGTCCGCCCGCTGCTCAGCGTGCTCGCCTCATGATGAGCGTCTGGTGAACTGGGAGTCTCGCCTGCGCATGGCACATGCGCGGCTGGATTGTTAGACTGGAGCGGAGTCAACGGACCGACGCCAGGGTGCCACGAGGTTTCGCACGGGAACAGTCAGGATCGCACGCGGCCGAACGGAACGATCTGCGAGGAAAGGAGCTTGGGAATGGGCAGAAACAAATGTGGCGCGCAGGTGACCATCGCCTGCCTGTGTCTTGTTGTAGGCGGCGTCATCGAATCATGGGGGCAGGACACGCTGTGGGAGACCGATATCAACGCCGGAACCAAAGCCTACGGAGAAGGCCGGTACGGCGAAGCCGAGAAGATGTTCACGGAAGCGCTGAAGGTTGCCGAACAATTCGGGCCGCAGAATCCTCGCATCGCCACCACGCTGAATAATCTTGCCGAGACCTATCGCGTGCAAGGGAAATACGCCCAGGCGGAAACCCTGTACTTGCGTTCCATGGGGATACGGGAAAAAGTCGAGGGTCCGGAGTCGCTAGCAGTCGCGCAAAGTCTCAACAACCTTGCGCTGCTCTACGCAGTGCAGGGAAAGTACACTGAAGCCGAACCGCTCTACGTCCGCGCGCTGGCTATCAGAGAAAAATTGCTCGGGTCCGAGGATCAGGATGTGGCGTTGGTCCTGAACAACCTCGCGCTGTTGTACAACAACCAGGGGAAGTACGACAAAGCCGAGCCGCTGTTCCGTCGCGCGCTGGCCATCAAGGAAAAGGGCTTGGGCTCGGAACATCCCAGCGTCGCCATCACGCTCAACAACTTGGCGTTGGTATGCAACAATCAAGGGAAATACCAAGAAGCCGAGCAATTGTATCTGCGTTCTCTTGCCATTCGCGAGAAGGCGCTGGGTCGAGACCACCCGGATGTCGCCCAAAGTCTCAATAACCTCGCGTCCCTGTACAGCAATCAAGGGAAGTTCAAGGAAGCCGAACCGCTGTACAAGCGGGCCCTGGCGATCATCGAGAACGCGCTGGGCGCGGAACATCCCGAGATCGTCATGATTCTCAAGAACTATTCGATTCTGCTGCAGAAAACCGATCGAAAAACCGAAGCGATCGGTTTGGCTGCCCGCGCCGACAAGATCAAAAGCAGCATGAACGGGAAAACACCTTACTGAAGCCGAGCGGATCGCCTTAACGCCCGATGTGCCGGCGGACGCTTTTCTTCCTTGCCGGCGACTCACCGAATCATGCCGGGCGGTGAGGACGGCGTGTCCGGTATCGAGAGGACGCCCGCGGCATACGCCAACGTGACTTCCGCAATCTTGTAGTCGTACTGCGCTTCGGCCAGCCTGGTTTGCGCCCCTGTCAACGCGACTTCGGATTGCGTCACTTCCACGATGCTTCCCAGTCCCAGCTTGTACCGTTGACGCGCCAACTGCAGCGCTTCCTGGGCGGTCTTCACCTGTTCTTCCGCCAACTTGATTTGCTGCGCGAAGGTCACGGTGTCCAGATAGGCGTTCGTCACCTGCTGGGTGAGCGCCTGTTCGATGTTGGACGCCGCCGCGTATGCCGCTGCTTGCTGGGCGCTCGCCTCCCGCACCTGGTTTTCGATGAGAAAGCCTGTGAAGAGCGGAAAGGAGACCACGGCGCTGGCTGCCCACCAGCCTCCGGTTGGTTCCCTGCGGTCCGTGTCGAAGGTTTGGAAGTCTCCGGCGCTCGCGACCGCGTTGACGGTTGGCAGATACTGTTTTCGCGTAGCGCGGAGCTTGGCTTCGGCCGAACGGGCCTGTTCCTGCGCGCGCTTGAGTTCGGGATGGGACAGACTGTTCGCCATCAACGTCTCGAGCGGTGGTTGCCGGATCACTTCGACGGGGACGTCCTCCAGCACATAATCTTCAGGACCGGTGATCCCCATCGCGCGGTTCAATTCGGCGAAGCTGGCCTTGAGGTTGTTCCTGGCGCGAACGAGGGCTGCTTCAGCGTTTGTCAACTCGACCTGCACGAGGTCGAGGTCGAGTTTGGATTTGAGCTGCTGGCGATACAGCGTTTCGACCTGGGAACGGATGACGCCGCGCTCACGCACGGTGTCCTCGGCAATCTCCACCAGCCGGCGTTGCTTCAGACTGTTCAGGTACGCCCGCTGGACGCTCACGATCACCAAGGCCCGTTGCGCATTGACATCCTGCTCGAACGCGCGCGCGGCGAGATCCGATGATTCCACCAGGTCGCGGGTGAACCCGAAATCATACAGGCGCTGGTTCGCAATGACCCCGCCCGTGTACTGACTGAGATTCTGGCGCAGCATCGAGCCGGCCGGCGTCACGAACCGCGGGTTGATGCCACCAACGCCGGCCGCCGTCGCGAAGTCCGCATAGATCTGCGGGTAGTACAGAGACCGCGTCTGCTCCGTCCGCGCCTCCGCCGCCTTGCGGTTGGCGTTGGCGACTTGGAGCAGCGGGTGTTTCTCGAGCGCCAATTCCACCGCCTGTTTGAGGCCCAAAAACTGCCCCTGGATCTGACCGCTTGTGTCGGTCCTGAGCTGGACCCGCTCCGTCTTGGCGAAGGCTGGGGCCGGCGCCCACCACACGGCGGGCGCGATGAAAAGCACGAGCGCGCACGATATGGGCCGAACACGGTATCGCATCGGGCATCTCCTTTCGCGCTGGGTCAGCAGTTAATACTTCTGGCTGGATGGTTTTCCGCTCGGCAGGTTGTATGGGGACGCAAGGACGGATTTGCCGTCGGTTAGCCCTGTTTTCCCCACGATGACGACCTCGTCGTCGTCGGTCAATCCCTCGACGACTTCCACCCAGACCCCGTCGTCGATGTCGGTTTTGATCGGCGTCCGATGCGCCTTTCCTTGCCGGACGACGAAGACTGATTTCGTCTTCTCGGGTCCGCCCGAAGCGATCGCGGAGGGCGGCAGGACGAGCGCATTGGGATGTTCGCGCAAGTAAAATGTGGCGTTGACGAACATGCCGGGCTGAAGACGGCGGTCCTTGTTGGGGACGTCGATTTCGACCAACAGCGTGCGGGTTGCGGGATCCAACGCTTCGGTGGTTCGCGTGATGGCGCCGGTGATGTCCTGGGCGGCGAGTTCCCGGGACGTCAGGACGACCTTTATACCCGGCTTGGCCAGCAGAGCGGCTTCCTGCGGCACGCTGGCATAGACTCGGACGGTATCCAGGTCCATGAGGGTATAGAGCGGAACGGCTTGGGTCGCCGAACCGGTGGCAGCTTGGATCATGGCGCCAGGGTCGGCGAAACGGGCCGTGATGACGCCGGAGAACGGGGCGTACACCTTCGTATAGTCCAGCAGGGTGCGGCGACTCTCCATGAGATGCTTGGCCGCTTCGGCCGCCGCTTCCGCCATGTCCACGTCCTGCTTGGCAATGACGTCCGGATTTTCTTTCCACACGTTGGCGAGACGCTGGTAGGTAACCTTCTTGATTTTGTAGTCGGCCTGGGCTTGCCGGTATTGTTCTTCGACTTCGGGCGCGTCGATCACCGCCAACAGTTGGCCTTTCTTGACCTGGTCGCCCTTGTCGAATCCCATCCATTTCAAGTACCCCGGCACCTTGGCGTACAGGGTTGCCTGATACCAGGGCGAGACGTTGGCCGGGAGCGTCAGCGTGTACGCGACATCCCGTCGTTGCGGTTTCAGCACCTGAACGGGAACGGCGAATCCTTCGGTGAGGACGGATTTACCCGCCTCTCCGGTCAAAGCCGAGCCCGGGGAGTCCGGAGACGAGGCCGGCTGGGTCGCGGATGTGGCCGTGAATGTGTGGTCCTTGGTCGAGATCAGCACCCACACGAGCAAGGCGGCCAGGCCGACGCCCACCCAGAGGAGGAATTTGATATTGAGCCGAGGCTGTCTCATTTCCCGGTGTCGGAACGACGAACTCTTTTTACGCGGAAGCGCTCCGCGATGCAACCTTCTTGTCCGTCAAGCGCTTGCGGGCGATCGCGTGCAGCACGGGAATGAAAAGCAGCGTCATGAACGTCGAGACCAGCAGCCCGCCGATGACGGCCCGCGCCAGCGGCATGTTGGCCTCGCTGCCTTCGCCGAGGCCCAGCGCCATCGGTGCGAGTCCGAGAATGGTCGCCAGCGAGGTCATCAAGATCGGACGGATGCGCAGCCGACCGGCTTCCACCACGGCGTCTTCCACCGGCATCCCTTCGCGCAACCGATTGTTCGCGAAGTCGACGAGCAATACGCTGTTGGAAACCACGATTCCGATCATCATCAACGTGCCGATCATGGATTCAAGATTGACGGAGGTGCCGGTCAGGAGCAGCATCCCAATCACGCCGATGAAGCCGAGCGGAACCGCGAACATGATGACGAACGGGTCCAGATAGGACCGAAACAGACCGACCATGACCAGATAGATCAAGACCATTGCGAGCGGCAGAGTGCCGCTGAATCCGAGGAGGGCCTCCCGCATGCTGTCCGCTTCCCCCTTGATGGTCAGGGCGATGTCCGGAGGAAGGGCCAGCCGCGCGAGCGCTCGCTCGATGTCGCGCGTCACCCGGCCGAGGTCGTTGCCGAGCACGCCGACGAGCACGTCCATTGTGCGTTGCAGATTGTAGTGGTCCACGGTTTCGGGGCCCGTTTTCCGGCTGACCCGGACCAGATCGCGCAAGAGGACGGGAGGCGTTTTGTCTGCGTCTGCTTGCGGCACGATGGGACGCTGGGGGAACGGCGTCTGTTCCACGGCCAGCGAGGAACCGCTCCCTGACGACGGCACGGCGCTCGCGGTCGCCGGCTGGTCGACGCGGCTGCCGACGAGAGGGGTGTTGAGAAAGTCCTCGAAGCGGATCAGGGTCTGCTCCGGATACTGGGCGACCACGAAGTAGGCGTTGTTCGATTTGGGATCGATCCAGTAGCCGGGATTGAGCGTGAGGTTGGAGCTGAGGCCGGTCACCAAATCCATCACCACCTGCCGCTCGTTGAGGCCCAGATAGGCGGACTTGGCGCGGTCCACCTCCAGGTGCAGTTCCGGATAGTGCATCCCCTGCCGCACCTGCACGTCGGCGGTGCCAGGCACCTGCGCCGCCACGTCGCGGATGCGGGCGGCGGCCTCAGCCACCCGGGCCAACTGGGGGCCGCTGACCTTGATGTCGATCGGGGCTGGCAGGCCGAAGTTGATCACGTCGCTGACGATGCCGCCGGTCTGGAAGGAGAACTTGAGGCCGGGAAACTGCCGGGCCAGCCGGGTGCGGAGGCGGGCGATGAGGGCGTCGGTGCGCACGGTGTGCTCGCGCGTGAGGCTGACGAGCAGGAAGGCCTGGTGGGGGCCGTTGACCGGGGTGAAGAGGACCATCCAGCCGTGTGGCAGGCCGATGTTGGCGACGATCTGGTCGAGGTCGGCGGCAGGGATCTCCTGGCGGAGGACGCCTTCGAGTTGGCCGACGAGGGCCTCGGTGGTTTCGACGCGGGTGCCCTCGGGGGCGGCGACATGGAGGATGAACTGGCCGGCGTCCACCTTGGGGAAGAATTCCGTGGCGAGGCGGGGGGCGAGGAGCAGGGAGCCGACGAAGAGGGCGGTCACGCCGCCCACCACCACCGCCTTGTGCCGCAGACACCACCGCAGAACCGCCACATAGCGCTCGACGAACGGGTCGAACAGGTTCAGTCGGTTCCACCAGGCGGTCAACTTTCCGGCGTGACCGGTTCCCTGTTCTCCATCTCCGTGCCGTTCGTTCCGGAGCAACCATTCCATTGCGACCGGCGCGACCGTCAGCGCGACCACGAACGAGGCCATCATCGAATAGGCGACGGCGAGGGCCAAGGGTACGAACAGGAACTTGATGACGCCGGTGAAAAACGCAATCGGTAAGAAGACCAGGAATACCGTCACGGTGATGACGAACATCGGCATCGCCACTTCGGTCACGGCATCTTCCGTGGCCTGCCTCGACGACTTGCCCATCGCCATGTGGCGGTGCGTGTTTTCCACGACGACGATCGCGTCGTCCACCAGTCGGCCGACCGCGAGGGCCAGCCCGCCCAGCGTCATGATGTTCACGGTGTGGCCGGTGAAATACAGGCCGATGAACGCGGCAGTCACGGAGAGCGGAATGGCCAGCGTGATGATGAGCGTCGAGCGCAGGCTGCCGAGGAAGAGGAGGACCATGAGGCAGGCGAGTCCACCGCCCAACAGGCCCTCGTGCTCCAGCGTTCGGATGGCCTGCCGGATGTAGAGGGATTGATCGAAGATCAGCTTGACCACCAGGTCCTTCGGCAGCCCCAACAGCTTCGGCAACGTGGCCTTAGTCCCGTCGATCACCTGGATCGTGTTCGCCCCCGCCTGCTTCATGATCGGCAGATAGACCGCCCGCCGCCCGTTGATCCGTACCACGTTGCCCTGGATCATCGTGGAGTCGGCGGCCCGGCCCACGTCCTTGAGCAGGATCGGCACCCCGTTGACCACTTTGACCGGAATCTCGTTCATCTGCTCGACGAACTGGATCAGGCTGTTGGTGTAAACGTTGTAGTCGAACTCGCCGATCTTCACGTTGCCGGCGGGAAGGAGGAGGCTCTGGGCGTTGACGGCCTGGACCACGTCGTGGATAGACAGACCCCGGGCCAGCATGCGCTCGCGGTCCAAAAATACGGTGATCTGGCGGACCGTGCCGCCGAAGCTGGGGGCGACGAAGACGCCGGGCACGTTGGCCAATTGCGGCCGCACGCCGTAATAGGCGAGGTCGCGGACGTCTTTCTCGCCCAGGGTCTCGCTGCTGACCGTGAGGGTGCCGATGGGCAGGCTGGCGGCGCCGAACTTGATGATGATGGGCGGGAAGACGCCCTGCGGCAGATAGCGCAGGGCCGAGTAGGTGAGGCTGGTGATCTCGGCCATGCCGGCGTTGACGTCGTAGGAGGGATGGAAATAGACCTTGATCAGGCTGACGCCAGGCAGGGAGCGGGACTCGATGTGTTCGACGTAGGAGGCTTGCAGGTAGAGCTGCTCCAGGCGCAGCGTGATGGCGCCCTCGATCTCGGAGGGGCCCATGCCTTTGTAGAAGGTGGCGACGGCCACCACGGGCAGGTTGATCTCGGGGAAGATGTCCACGACCATGTTCTGGTAGGACACCACGCCCAGGATCACGACGATCAGACTGATCGCCACCACCGCGTAGGGATTGCGCAAGGATGCACGGATCATGGTATCCGTATCGCCTCTCGCCCGGCCGTGAGTTTCATCGTGCCGAAGCGACCGGGGCGGAAAAGCCCACGTGGACCGTTCTTATCGCATCAACACGGTGCCCGTCTTGCTCCAATAATAGAAAATGGAAAGATTGGGATAGACGGACTCGATCGCATTCTGCCCCGCGACGGTGAACAGCACCCCGGCGGCTCCGACGAAATTCGTGTCGCCGAAGCGCCACTGGATCGTGGGTTCGAGGCCGATAATGGTAAATCCGCCGCGCTGCCCTCGGTTGATCGCATGGCCGTCGGCGCGCCACGTGAGCCCATGCAGGGTGACCAGTTCTAACCCGTAGCCGACCCCCGTTGTATCATTCAGGATGTGCTCAAAAGCCAGGCGCGTGTTCACCAAATCGCCGGTGTACGTCGTCGCCCCGCCTTCGTTCCCCGGGGCAGCATACGTGTAGAAGACGCCGGCCTGGACGCGAAACGGGCGGATATTCTTGCGAGCCATGAGCCCTTCCGTAAACGCCACTTCGCCGAACCGTGTGGCGGGAAAGCGGCCAATCGGCGCGAAACCTCCGGGGGGCTTGCTGGTGCCCAGCCATTTCCCGGTCGGGACGACCATGTGGTTGAACACGGTGACTGAGGGGCGCCAAGAATCAGGGTCTTGGATGATGGGGCGGTATTTGATCGCGATCGATGTGTCTCCCGGGCCTGTGTCCGTGTCGACCTTCCCGTTTTCCCTGGCCCAGAATGACTGCAACGAAGTCGTCGCACCGAATTGCACATGTTCTGTGAGCCCGTACGCGAATTCAAGCGAAGGCTCCTGAACGCTGTACAGGTGGACTGGTCCGCTTCTTCGATCCGAGAAAACGCGCAAGCGGTTGTCGAAGGAATGTTCGCCGATCTGGGAAAACATAAACGGGCGCAGCAGAGACTGTCCCTTGGGCTGGATATCGACTGCCGTGTGCAGGATCGGGCCGTGCGAGAACGGGTTCCAACTATTCCGGTATTTCCGCATCTCTTCGTCGGACGGTGTCCAGCTCCATGCGTGAGCAGGTTTGGCGGCGATGGCCTGCGCCACCAGCGTCCACACCACAAGCGACGCCGCCATCCGCACGGAAGTTCCCGGGCTTTCTTGGCGTCTCGTCTCAAGGGCGCGTCCGTGCGCACGCGAGACTGATGTCGTCGGGCTGAACGGGTGTTTCTGTGAATCCAGCACACAAGACACGCTGGTCAGCATCGGGATTCAACCGGGTCGGGAATTCGATTCCAGTGGAGCCAATGCCGGCAGAGATCGTGGGCGAGAACGGAGAGTTCTTCGAAGGTCCCAGGCTTGACAATGTAGGCCGACGCTCCCGCCTCGTAGCAGGCACGGATGTCTCGCGGGTTCTCCGAGGTGGTCAGCATGACGATGGGGATAAGGGGCAGGCGCGCGTCGGCTCGAAGCCGGTGCATGAATTCGATGCCGGTCATGTCTCTGAGATGCAGGTCCAGGATGATCAATTGCGGGAGCGTGGGTCGTGGCGAACTGGCCTGGGCTTGCAGCATCGCCACGGCGGACTCCGCGTCGTGCAGGGCCATAGTGGACTCGCTGAATCCTTGCCGCGCGATCGCTTCCTGCAAGAGCTCGCACTCGCCCTGGTTGTCCTCGACTAGGAGAATGCGCTTGCCGGTTGCCCCGGTTGTACAGTCCATCATGCGTCTTCGTGCCGGGCGAATGCGGAATGACTGAGCAAACGAAATGCCAAATCGGAACAACGAGGAGAATGCTCAAAGCCGATTGGAAGCCGTTGAACAATCGAGGAAAGAGATCTTTGGATAAGACGCGAGTGCACGTCCCGATGGAGCGGTCATGAGGCTTCGCCCTGGAGAAATTCCAGAGGAAAGAGGAATTTCTCTAGGAATCGGAGCGTTCCTCCGCCATCCCGTACTTGCGCAGTTTTGTGAGAAGAGTCTTGTAATCGATACCCAGTGTACGGGCTGTCTGAGTCTTGTTCCCGCCGTGTTCCTCGAGGATGCGGAGGATGTGCGCTCGCTCGACTTCGTCCAAAGAACGCGGGGGTGCGGTGCACCGAGAGGAGAATCGGTCCTGTGCGGCAGGCGACAAGGCTGCCAGTTCATCCGGCTCGATGGTTGGCGAGGCGTCTGGCGGCGACAGGAGGACCAGGCGCTCGACCACGTTGCGGAGTTCCCGCACATTGCCCGGCCACGGATACGAGACCAAGCGCTCGACCGATGGTTTTGACAGGGAACGAGGCGGCGAGCCCGGCAACCGAAGTGCCTGCAGGAAGTGTTCGGCCAGGAGAGGAATGTCTTGCGGTCGTTCCCGCAGCGGCGGCACGCGGAGCGTCACGGTGTTGATCCGGTACAGCAAGTCGTCTCTGAATCGTCCTGCGAGGACCAGATCCTGAAGGTCGCGGTTGGTCGCGCCGATGAACCGAACATCGGCGGTCAACGTTCTGGTTCCGCCGACTTGACGGTACTCTCCTCGATCCAACACCCGCAGCACGCTGACCTGCATGGGCCCGCTCATCTCGCCGATCTCATCCAACAACAAGGTACCGCCTTCGGCTGCGGCGATCAGACCGGATTTCGGAGCGACGGCGCCGGTAAACGCGCCTTTCTCGTATCCGAACAGTTCGCTTTCTAACAGGTCGCCCTTCACCGTCCCGCAGTTGACAGCCAGAAACGGAGCGTCCCGGCGAGAGCTGAGAGAATGAATGGTGCGCGCGATCAATTCCTTGCCCGTGCCGGTCTCGCCCTGGATCAACACCGGCGCATTGGACGGCGCGATTTTCTGCACCAACTCCATCAATTTTCGCCAGGCTGGGCTGACGCCATGGACCATCCGCTCGACGCGCCGGGCTGCCGACTCCAGACGAAACGCCAGGTTTTCTCGGCGGAGCGCACGTATGGCTTTCAGTTTGGTCAACGCCGCGGCGACCTGCGACCCATCGAACGGCGTCTCCTTGACGAGAAAGTCCCAGGCCCCCGCTTTGATCGCTTCGACGGCGGCTCGAATTTCGCCGTGTCCGGTCAGCACGATCACATCCACATCCGGTTGATGCTCGCGCACCCATTCCAGCACCGCTCGCCCGTCCATGCCGGGCATGCGGAGGTCGGTGATCACGCAGTCATAGGACGAAACCTTGAGTGCGTCGAGCCCGGCCTGCCCGTGCTCGACCATGGTCACGACGCAGCCTTCCTGCCGCAACGTTTCCCCCAGGACTAGACGGACGAACTCTTCGTCGTCGATGACGAGCACCTTCACGGACTGTCCTTCGTCGGGAACGCAAGATAGAACACGCTCCCCTTGCCGGGCGAAGATTCCGCCCAGACCCGCCCCCCGTGCTTCTCCATGACCAATTTCACGATGGCCAATCCGACCCCCGTCCCTTCGAATTCCGATGGAGCATGGAGGCGTTCGAACAGGCCGAAGATACGCTCGGCCTCTTGGGGGTCGAAACCGATCCCGTTGTCTCTGAACCACAGCACGTAGTCCTGATCCCTCGCCGCGCCACCGATGCTGATCTCCGGCGATGTGACGCCGCGCGAGAACTTCAGCGCATTGTCCAAGAGGTTCACGAGCGCCTGACGAATCGTCGCAGGGTCTCCGCGGATCTCGGCGGCCGGTAGATCGATGGTCACGGTCGGGGCTGGAAGCGGAGACGATTGCAGTCGATCCGATACGACGCTGTGGACCAACGCCTGGAGATCCACGCGGACCTTGGGCAGCATCTGTTGCTCCAGACGCGAATAGCGCAGCAAGGCGTCGATCAGGGCCGTCATCTGCAGAGAAGCAGCGCGGATCTTCGCGACATAGCCGGAGATCGTCGCTTCCATGGTTTTCCCGAATTTGCGTTCGAGTAGCGAAGAAAATCCCTCGATCTCGCGGAGCGGCGCTTTGAGATCGTGGGCGACGGAATAGGTAAAGGCTTCCAATTCCTTGGTCTTGCGCTCCAGCGCGAGGGTTCGCTCCCGAAGGGTGGCCAACATGGTCACAAGCGAGGCGGAGAGCATGCCGACTTCGTCCCTTGAAGGCCAGGGATCGAACGAAGCCGACAGGTCCAGACGGGCCACTTGGTCAGCGGTCGTCGCCAAGCGTTTGAGCGGCTGGGCGATTTGCTTGTTGAAGAGGACGTACGTCGCCGTAATGACCACGGCCAGCAGCGCCACCAAGGCCAGAGCCACCGCGCGAGCCCGACCGACCAGCAAATCCCCTTCGCGTTTCATCTCCACGTCGATTCGGACGTGTGCGTCCATGAGCTGATCGAGGCCGTCGGTGAGTTCCATGATCAAGCGATCCACCTCTTGTGAGGGCACGGAGAAGTCCGATCCCGCCGCGCGCGCCGCGGCCAGATAGGTGTTCCAATTCGCCGCCAGTGTCCGGAGGGCTGCGTCGATCCGCCGTATGGCGGCGTCTTCCTGATCGGCTAAAGCGATTTGGCGATGCTCGGTCAACATACGAAAGAGAATGGGGTGGGTGCGCGCCGCATGCGTGGAGCGGTAGAGGTCGAGCGCTTTTTTGATCGCGGCCGTGTGCACGTTCAACCGCTCCACAGCTTTTTCGAGCCTGAGAGGAGGTTTCCGTTCCAGGAACAAATGGTAGGCCAGGTTCATCTCCGACGTTTCCCGCTGCATGGCAGCAGCGGTGATGATCGCCGGAACGGTGATCCGCTGATGCCGATCGACGTAGCTGTTGACGCGGACGAGATAGACCAGGATGGCGGCCAGGCTGAACGCCAGCACGACCAGCATGACGCTGAAAGACAGGACGAGTTTCTGGCCGATCGTGAGATGGCGAAACCAGTTCCTGAACGCGTCGAGCATAGCGTAACGTACCATAGCGGCTGGAGCGGTGCCAGCTACCGCATCGTAACCCTTCCCGTCTTGCGCCAGTACCACTGGATGGAAAAATTCGGGTAGATCGCGTCCAGGGCATTCTGTCCTGCCACCGTGAACAGTACACCTGCCGCGCCCACAAAATTAGAGTCTCCGAAGCGCCACTGGATCACCGGTTCGATGCCCAGCGTCGTGGAGCCGCTCCGCTGCCCTCGATTGAGGGCATGCCCGTCCAGTCGCCAGGGAAGGGTGTGGAGCCCCACAAATTCAAGGTTGTAGGCCAAGCCCTTCTTGTCATCGAGAAAGTGCTCGAACGCGATCCTCGTGTTGATGATATCGCCTGTATAGGTAGTGGTGCCGCCTTCGCTCCCGGGTGCAGAATAGGTGTAAAACACGCCGCCGCTGATCCGGAACGGCCGAAAGTTCTTCCGAGCCATCAGACCTTCGGTGAACCCTAGCTCTCCGAATCTGGTTGAAGGCAGTCGGCCAATGGGGGCAAATCCACCAGGTGGTCGCTCGGCACCGGTCCACCGGCTGGTTGGCAGGACGAGCTGACTGTACAAGGTCAGCGAGGGCCGAGCGGTGTCAGGGTCTTGGATCACCGGACGGTACTTGAGAACGAGCGAGACGTCTCCAAAGCCAGTATCGGTCGTCATCGGTCCGCCTCTACCCCGATTGAAGCTCTGGGAGTCCTTAGCCCAGAACGATGTCATCGACAGGGCGGTGCCGATCTCGACATGGTTCGTGAGGCCATAGCTAATGGTGGTTAGGGGAGATACCGAGTACACATGTACGGGACCGGGCTTGCTCTCGGTCGGTAACGAGAGACGGTTGCCATAGCTCCCTTCTGCTACCTGTCCATACACAAAGGGACGGATAGAGAGTTGGCCTTCCGGGTGGATGTCCACAGCTTGGATCAGGAGGGGACCCTCTGACAGGGGATTCCAGCTTCGCCGGTATTTGGCGATTTCCTCATTGGGGGGTGTCCATTCTATAGCCTGCGTAAACGAAGGGATTAGAAGGAGGGCGAGGATGATAACGGTCCTCCGTCCTGAAGGAAATGCAATGTTGAGGAATAAAAACATCATTTTCTTTCAACTCCTTTCTGATTTTCATAGCATTCCGACTGACTTTGTATGTTTTTTGTAATGTAATATGAGTCACTAAGTCAACAATAAGCTCACCAAAATCCTTTGCTCAACAAGACAAGAAGAATCCATCCGAAGCGCAGCGTATTTAATAGTTGACACAAATCCATGATAGATGATATGTGTTTTGCCCCATGAGTGAGAAAGGTCGCGCCGAGTCGCCGGAAAATATCAACAATCGGCTGCGCGCTCTTCGTACAGCCAAAGGACTGTCGCAGGCTGAGCTTGCCGACATGAGTGGCATTACCCGGCAGGCGGTCTGTGCGATCGAAGCCAATCGGTATTTGCCAACAACGGCAGTCGCGCTTCGCCTTGCGGGGGCGCTCGGCTGTCGCGTTGAAGACCTGTTCAGCCTCATTGCGGCTGGGGACCTGGTCGAAGGCGAGTTGGTCGGTGATACACCGTCTCACGTGTCTGTGCAGGGTCAAACCCGTGTGAAGGTCGCGCGCGTCGGGAGCCGCTTCGTCGTCCGTCCTGTCGCGGCACTGGGCGAGATCTTGACCTTCACCGTGCCGGCGGATGGATTACTCATCGGCTCGGCAGGCGGTGAGCGACGAACGGCCAAGCCAGGCAGGCAGGTCAAAGTGCGGTTGCTCAGGGATCGTCGAGCGGTGGAGCAGGAAGTGGCCGTCGCTGGCTGCGACCCCGCCATCGTGCTGGCCGGCGAATATCTGAGGCGTCATCACCATACGGCGACCGTCGTCGGCTGGACGATGGGCAGCGCAGCCGCGTTGGAAGCGCTCAAGCGGGGAGAAGTCCATATGGCTGGGCTCCATATCGTCGATGCGAAGTCGGGCGAATCGAATCTGCCGTATTTGCGGCGGCACCTCACGGGTGAAGACGTCACGGTGGTGACCTTCGCCATTTGGGAAGAGGGAATGCTGGTACGGAACGGGAATCCGAAAGGCATCCGGGGTATCGGCGACCTCGCGCGCGAGGATGTGGCGCTGATGAATCGCGAAGAGGGCGCGGGAGCACGGGTGTTGCTCGATCAGAAGCTGGCGGCGACGGGAATCGATCCGGCGCAGGTGAACGGATACCGCCATGTGGCGCGGTCACATGTTGAAGTGGCGAGAGCCGTGGCCGAAGGTCGCGCGGATGTGGGCATCGGCATCCGTGCTGCGGCCCGCTATTACGGGCTGGACTTTATCACGCTTCAAGAGGCGCGGTACGACTTGGTCGTGCCCAAGGCGCTTCTCGCTTCACATCCGAGTCTTTCGGTCCTGTTGGACACGATCGTCAGCCGCCCGTTTCGCACCGAGATGGAAGCGTTGGGGGGATACGATACGAGGGAGACCGGAACGGTCAGAAACCTGGGCGGATCGCGTGTCGTGAACGTGAGCGGCGGGAAGGAGGGAGGCTAGAATGATTGTTTCGATCAGGATGGCGGCGTCCGCATTGGTGGTCTTGTGCGCCGGATTGTTCATCCGGTCGGAGATCGCAGGGGCTGAGTCGTTGGTGATTGCTGCCTCACCGAGCGTCAAGGCGCCGCTCGAAGCGCTCGGCAAAGCGTTCGAAGCGCAGTTCCCCGGCGTCAAGGTGCGGTTGCATGTGGAGCCCGCGCTGGATCTGCGCCGGACGATTGCAGCCATGGAAAACAGTTTGAAGGTCGACATCCACCGCGGGCGGGGGATGATTCATCTCGTTGCGCCGGGCGGTGACGAATTGCTCACTCGTCTGGATTCCAAGAACTACATTCGGCCGGAGTCGCGCCGGCCGTATGCGGTGGAGCCGCTGGTGCTGGTCGTGCCGGAGTCGATGGTCGAAGCGCCGGCGACGTTCGGGGCGCTGGCGCAGGATGAACGCCTGCGGATCGTCATCGCCGATCCGGCTGTGACGACGCTGGGGCAGAAGAGCCGAGGCCTGCTCCAATCGCTCGGACTCTGGCAAGCCGTGAACGGACGGTTGGATGTCGCCGCCGATGCCCGTGGCGTTGTCGACCACCTGATGCGAGGACAGGCCGATGTGGGTATCCTATTCGGGCCTGAGGCCGTACGAGAGCGGCAGCGCATCCGCATTGCGGCAATCGCGAATCACGGACAAGCGGAGGCGGTGGTCCATTCACTGGCGATGGAGTACGAATGTCCGGACCGGGTGCTCGCTCAGCGATTTCTCGAGTTCACGCAGGGGGCGGAAGCTCAAGCTGTGTTGCGATCGCTCGGGTATCTGTCACCGGTCGAAGCGTCGAGCGAAAAGGCGGCGGAAGCGAAAATGGCGGGCCGATAGGGACGGCTGGGGATTTTTTTATGGATGTGTGTAAAGTATAACGGACATAATATCAGTCATTATGGATTGGAGGAGAGATATGACCGACAACGGAGAGAGCATGACGAGTCGTTGCCGGCCGCTGAAGCAGCGGGGCAAACAGGTCCTGACGTGGGTTCTGCTGGGAACCTTCCCGGCCGCAGTCGGATGCGCCAGGCTGCCGTACACCACGCAGGTGGTGCAGGAAGATCAACGGGTGCTGGTCGCCATTCAGCGGGAGGTTGAGCCGGTGAGTTACACCCATCCGGTCAAGCTGAGCGCGCAAGAGCTTCGAAGCATTCTGAAAGGCTTTTCGATCCGGGAGAAAAAGGCATTGCCGTTGCGCTGGTTCGCGGAAGAGAAACCGCCCCAGCCGCTGTTTCGCGAGGATGAGCTGAACGTGCTGGTTCCGCATCTCTCGGTCGCTCTGGAAAAGGTCGGGCCGAGCGACCGGGTCGTGTTTTCCGTATTCGCGCCGGGGTTCAATCCGGCGGTGGCGCGCGAGACGACGTCGGGCTGGATCGCCGTGCACGATCCCTTCTGGCATCTGACGATCGATCATTTTCACGTTCAAATCCCCACCCGAAAATCCGATCAGTACGATCCCAACTATCCGCTCGTGCCTGCACCGCCGGGCGACTACCTCCTCATGTTCGAGCCAGGACGGTTCTGGGTCATTGATCCCGCGATGGGTACCCGGGCGGTGGACTATCAAGCATTTCTCAAGTCGGCGGAGTCGTCACCGGCGCGGTGATGCTCGTCTGGAGGCGCGCCGCGGTTCTGGCATCATTCGGATTCCAAGGGAGGCGGACTATGGAGTGTCAGGTCGTGGAAGCGGGAGCGGCCCGTCGCAACGCCGGTCGTTCCTGTCGATGGGGTGTGTGGGTGTTGGTGGTGGCCGGGTTCATGGCCTGGAGCGTTCCCGCCAAGGCCGTGGAAGGTGGAAAGCTCATCGAAAAAGACGGCAAATATGTCTTCGTAGAAGATCAGGATCCGGCGCTCAAGCTGCTGTTGGACCGGGCCGTCAAACAGGGATGGATTACCGAGGAGGAGTACGAACGGGTCAAAAAAGAGTCGGAGGAGCGCGCCTATCTCCTCTCACCGAGTTTCAAAGCCTGGTACGACCGTGGTTTTAACCTGTCGATGAACGACAATGCCTTTTTTCTTAAAATCCGATTTCGCGCGCAATTGCGCTTCAGCCAGCGATTCCGTAATGACGCGTGGCGAGATCCCGGGGACGCTAAGAATTACCCGGAACTGCTTGGTGTGTTCGGGGATTACCGGGCGAATCGGTCGGACAACACAGTCTCCTCGTTCAACTTGCGCCGCGCCCGGTTGTATTTCATGGGGCATCTGTTCAGTCCCGACTTCAAATACTACACGCAGCTCGCGGGCGAGACGGCGGAGAACGCCCAAACTCCGAGCGCCGTCCGGGTGCTGGACCTGGCCTTTATGAGCACGCACCTCCCCTGGTTGAACGTGCAAATCGGCCAGTACAAGGTGTTCTTCAACCGCGCGCAGATCAACTCGACGGCCTCCCTACAGTTCGCCGAACGATCGCTCGTGCAGGATGCGTTCACCGCCAGCGGGTTGGATCGTCGCGATATCGGCCTCACGATCATGAATGACGAGGAGTTATACCCGGTCAACTACTACTTCGGCGTGTTCAACGGCGCGGGGCCGAGTTTCAACCGTCTGGGCGGGTTCTTCAGCGAACAGCCCACGGAAGGCTGTTCTGGAGGAACCACGGGCCAGCCGCCGTTTCCCTCTCCCGCCAGCTGTCCGGCTCCGCAACGCAACATCAACGCGAACCTGCGTACGGACGTCAATCAACTGATGTACGCGGCACGGCTGAACTGGAACATCCTGGGGCGACCGGGCTACGGCGAGGGCGATCTCGTCTACTCGGAAACGCCTCAGTTGGCAGTGGGCGGCGGCTTTGCCTACAATCCCGCCGTCAATACCAGCTCGAACAGCTCGTTCATCGGCACGGACCTGGCCAATTTGAACTTTCGCCGGCAACTTGCCACGTTCGGCAATGGGCGGCAGCTCGGGTGGGGTGTAGTAGACTATGCCACCTGGGCCGTCGATGGCGTCTTCAAGTATCGCGGCTTTTCACTTCAGGGGGAATACTATTTCAAGAACGTGACCCGGCACGACAAGGGCTTGCCGTGCATGCAGGCCGTGGCCAACAACGATCCGGCCACCGGCTGTCGGGCGTTTGCGCCGGGCCTGCTCGGCAACTCGACGGGGTGGTATGTCCAGTCCGGCTATTATGTCGTCCCGCGTTATTTGGAGCTGGCTGGCCGTTATTCGTACTGGGATCCTGACACGCATTCCGCCGATGACCTCGTCCGTCAGGTCGACCTGTCGCTGAACTGGTTCCTGAATGGAACCTACGATCACCAGATCATGGTGACCTACAGCAATACTCAGATGGGAACAGGCGGGTATGCCATCGGCAGGAGCCTCCCGCTGCCGCCGCAAAGCGGGACTGTCCCGCTCGATGCCCGCGGCGGGACGCTGATCGAGAATCTGATTCGAGTGCAGTACCAGATTTTCTTCTGATCTCGGAGAAGCGGATGCGGGGCAGCCGCGTCCTGCTTGATGTTCAGGGAGGGTTCTATGCGGGCAACAGAGCGGATCGACTCGTTGCATCCTTCCGGCGATGTCAATGTCATCGAGGGAACCGTGGCGCGGGTTGCGCAAGGGTTGGTGTGCACTGCCGTGCGGGTGCGTGTAGGGGAGCGTACGGCTCTCACGGCTCGATGGCCCTGTTCGAACGGAGAGCGAACCGATTTTCGAGTCGGAGAGCGCATCAGGGCGCTGATTCCCGTCGAATCCGTTCGATTAGAGGCCGGATGGTTCCGGCGGGGACCAGGACGGTGGAATCGCTGGATTGGACGGATCGTCCTGGTCCAAGGCAAGCCGCCTGATCTACGCGTGTCGGTCAAAGTGTACGGCGAGGCTTGGACCTTGCGTGGGCGAGGGCCTGTGGTCGGAGCGGCGGCGAGTCCGCAAACCTGGGACACGGTGAACATCGTGGTGGATCCTCAAGCCGTCCGGCTGACGCATCCGCTCCAATGGGTTGATGGCTCGAAGTGGAAAGGCCCTGCTGCTGTTGGAGAAGAGGAGGACTGGCAAGTGAAATTGCACGGTCGCATCGAAGGTGTTCGTTCTTATCAGGGCAGCGTCCTGTTGTCTCTGGGAATTGGACATGTGAAGGTGTCGGCCCTTGTGAGCGATCCTGAGACCGCCGCAGCGTGGTGGCGGCCGGGAATGCCGGTCGAGATTCACATGGGCCGGTTCGAAGCCCGTGTCAATCCCGAAGGAGCGCCGGACCGCGCGGTCGAGTGTCGGCTCGCCTATCACTTGTGATGGAGGGACAGACCTGGCAAGCGGTCGTGTTGACATTCAGATCCGTCGTCCGTTGCAGGCGGGGAGTGTAGATACGTTCCTCCTGGCTCCCCGGGAGGAAGGGACCTTCGTGTTCGAGGTCCCTTCCTCCAAACTCAAACAGTAAATGATCGAGGATGCACGACGATCAGGTAACCACGTATCATGAGGAGATACTGAGATGATGGACAACGCGATACGTCGATGGATGTGGTCAGAACCGATCATGACCATTCTCTTAAGCCTCGCGATAACGGCGTGGCTGTGCTGGGCGCCGTCGGCTGATGCCGGCGAGTTGACGGTGGCGGCGGCGTCCGATTTGAACTATGCCTTCAAGGATTTGGTGGCGGAGTTCGAACGACAAACGGGAGAGCACGTGAAACTCTCGCTCGGTTCGTCCGGGAATTTTTACTCGCAGATTGCCAATGGCGCGCCCTTCGATCTGTATTTTTCCGCCGACATCGGCTACCCGAAGAAATTGATCGACGAGGGCCTTGCCGTACCGAACTCCTTGTATCACTATGCGACGGGACGCATCGTGCTGTGGGTACCGAAAGGCTCGAAGCTGGATGTGACGAAGGGGATGGATATCCTGCTCGATCCGTCGATCAAAAAAATTGCCATCGCCAATCCCAAGCATGCCCCTTATGGGCGAGCGGCGGTGGCGGCCATGGAGTATTTCAAGGTCTATGACCGGGTGAAGGACAAACTTGCGCTGGGCGAGAATATCTCGCAGGCGGCGCAATTTGCGCAATCCGGGGCCGCCGATATCGGGATTATCGCGCTGTCCCTGGCGCTCGCTCCGTCGGTCCAAGCCGTCGGAACGTATTGGCTGATTCCTCAGGAGGCTCATCCGCGGATTGATCAAGGAGCGGCGATCGTGAAATCTTCGAAGAATCAGGACGGCGGGAAGAAGTTTTTAGAGTTCTTACAGACACCGGCTGCGAGGGCCGTGATGAAGCGCTACGGGTTTCTCCTGCCTGGGGAGGATGGCGGATCGCGATGACCGTCCGCGCGGTGACCGGCCGGTCAGGTTGGAGGATCGCCGTGAAGGCGACGGCAGCGTTCGTCGCCGCTTGGGTGTGCAGTGGCTGCTCAATCGGAGCGACGCTGGTCAAGGAAACGTCGAACGGCGGGGTCGTCACGTATGCGTTCAAGGAGGAACGGGGCGGGCCCGTCGGCTCGCCTTATCGCAAACGGGCGCTGGAATTGATGGCGAGCAAATGCCCCCAAGGCTATCGCGTGATTCGAGAAGGCGAAGCGCGGGGGTACGGTACGGGAGGGGGCTTTCGAGAAGGTACGGAAGACGAACCGATCGGTCGGCGATGGGGCATTCAGTTTGAATGCAAATGAGGCGCGTAGTTGAATCCGGCTTAGTCGTGGGAGGGCAATATGAAACTCAGTGCGCGTAACCAATTTCAGGGAACCGTGACCAAGATCACCGAGGGGCAGGCCATGGCGGAGGTGACCGTGAAGGTCGGCAACCTCGAATTTGTCGCAGCCATTACGGATGGATCTGTCAAAAACATGGGCTTGAAGGTGAACGATGCGGTGACTGTGGCGATTAAGGCGACGGATGTCATGATCGGAAAATAGCGGGGATGTGGCAGCCCTGTGCGCCAGGAAAGGTAAGTCCACGCAGCAGTTGGCGATCGGGCTTTCGTGACGCGACGATTCTCCGATGAACTGGACGGCGATCTGGCTGACGCTCAAGCTCGCTTCGCTCACGTCGTTTGTGTTGCTGCTGATCGGTCTGCCCATCGCCTATTGGGTGAGCTTCTCGCGATGGCGCTGGAAATTTCTGGTGGAGTCGGTGGTAGCGCTTCCGTTGGTCTTGCCACCGACCGTGATCGGGTTCTATATTTTGATCGCGATCGGTCCGCACAGCCCGATCGGACGACTGTATGCCGATTTGGTCGGCCACCCTCTGCCATTTACCTTTGAGGGGCTCCTGTTTGCCTCTGTCCTGTACAGTCTTCCTTTTGCGGTTCAACCGTTCGCGTCGGCCTTCGACCAAGTCGATCGCCGGTTAATCGAAGCCTCGTGGACGTTGGGCGTCTCCAAAGTCCGTACTCTCTTCAAGCTGATCGTCCCGTTGTCTACAGCCGGGGTGATCACCGGCACGGTGCTGAGCTTTGCGCATACCTTAGGAGAATTCGGGGTTGTGTTGATGGTCGGCGGCAACATCGAGGGGGAGACGCGGACGGTGTCGGTCGACATCTATGATGAAGTGCAGGCGCTCAATTATGCCGGGGCGGCGAAGACTGCGCTGTTTCTCTTGGCGGTCTCGTACGGCGTCCTGATGGTCGTGTATGCCGTGAATCGGAGCGCATGGGCGGTATGGCCGCAGAGATGACCGTCAACATCCGGAAGTCGTTTCCCGGCCGGCTGACGGTCGACGTTCGTCTGACGCTGGTTCTCGGACCGTCTACCGTTCTGATTCTCTTCGGGCCATCGGGGTCAGGCAAGACCACGATCCTTCGTTGTCTTGCCGGGTTGGAATGGCCGGAGGAAGGTCTGATTCGCTTCGTGTCGCAAACCTGGCTCGATACTGCGCAGAATGTGCGGGTGTCGCCACAGGATCGAGGAATCGGCTACATGCCCCAGGACTATGCCTTATTCCCGATCTACACGGTTGCGGGCAATATCGCTTATGGTCTTGGTGATCTGCCGGCGTGTGAGCGTGAGCGCCGGATCTCCGAGATGCTGGAATTGCTGCAATTGCGCGGCCTGGAGCATGTCCGACCCGATCAGCTTTCCGGAGGTCAGCAACAGCGTGTGGCACTGGCGAGAGCTATCGCCCGCCGGCCACAACTCCTGTTGCTCGATGAACCACTCTCCGCGTTGGATACGCCAACACGTTCACGCCTGTGCGGCGAACTCAGAAGTTTGCTCAAACAACTGGCGTTGCCGTCAATCGTCGTCACGCATGATTGGGCGGAAGCGTTGACGCTCGGAGACCTGATGGCGGTGATCGGTAGAGGCCGCGTGCTGCAGGTGGGGACGCCGCATGAGGTGTTCAGTCGTCCGCAGGATGCGGAGGTTGCTCGAATTGTCGGAGTGGAAACTGTCGCGCGAGGAAGGTTGATCGACAGCTCGCAGGGACTTGCGACAGTGGAAGTCGATGGGGTGAAACTCACGGCGCTCTGTACGGAAGACACTGGACCGGATGTGTTCGTTTGCATTAGGGCTGAAGATGTCATTCTTGAACCGGTCGGAGCTGGCGTCACCAGCGCGCGCAATCACCTCCCTGGGGTTGTCTGTGAAATCACGTCACGAGGCGCATCGGCCCAAGTTCGTCTTGACTGCGGGTTTCCGCTGACGGCGACGGTCACACGTCCTGCGTTGGAACAACTCGGTCTGGCTCCCGGTGTGCCGATTGTCGCTGCCGTCAAGGCGGGCGCCGTTCATCTGATTCCTCGGCGTGATAGCCAGCCTATATAGGTTTGGGCCTCCCTCTCCCCAAGTTTTGTGGATATCCTTGTGAATAAGTCGACTCCACACTGGTCGGACGCGGCCAATGATCGACGCTCTAACAACTTGCCTAATTTTTGAGCATTGAGCGCGAGAAAATTTGCACCCCAACTAATTGAGTAGGAGAAAAGAGGTGTAGGCATTAGCATCCATCGTCACATTAAAACAGTTGTGTTTTTCGATTGGCCGACGGTTTCCAGATCGTCAGTGAGTCCGACCGGCGGCGCCGATGACGAAATACACAGGACAACTCCGAGGTTGGGGATAATTGCTCCCGTGCGGTTCGGTTTTCTCAGCATGCAGCGACTTTCCTCGCTGACTGAAACGTTGCAGAATAGGCTTGAGACTCTCGGTCAAGCTCTCGGTCCCGCCGGCGGCGCCAACCGTCTTTCGCCCGCGCTCTTTTGACCTTCCTTGTCGGGAACACAGGTTGTTGCGTACGAAATGGGGGTTGACAGGCGACTAGTCGATGATGTAACCATTGGTTACATCATGAAGTCGTGGGAGCTGAAACAACTTCGACATTCGTTGGGATTGACGCAAGAGCAGCTTGCCAAAGCGCTCCACACGACCCGTATGACCATCACTCGCTATGAGGGGGGAACGCGCCGTATCCCCGGTGTGGTGGAGGTCGCCCTCAAACACATGAGGTCATCCACGCAGATCCCTATGGCCGGAATTGTGGCTGCCGGGGCGCCGATTGAACCGGTTCCTCAGTCCGAGTTGGTGGAAGTGCCTCCGGGGATGTTGCGGAGCGGAGAGAACTTCGCTCTGCGGGTGAAGGGCGAATCGATGTTGGACGCGGGCATTCTCCCCGGCGATCTGGTCATCGTGCATAAGCAAGCGACGGCGCGGAACGGCCAAACCGTGGTCGCCGTCGTCAATCAAGAAGCCACCATCAAGACGTTCTATCGGAAAGCAGATCGCATCGAACTGCATCCTGCGAACCCGTCGATGAAGCCGATTATCGTGATGCCCTCGGATGATTTCCGCATCGAAGGAGTCCTCATCGGTGTCGTCAGGTATTGCCGCTGATTGGCGGTGGTCATTACAAGGAGGTGACGTATGGCTGTCCGGATATCCCACCGATTGACCGAGCGCCTCATCGGACTGGAACGCACGGTCGAGCAGTTGAACGCCCGCGTGAATCAACTCCACCACCGGTTGAGTGAACCGGCTTGTGGCCTAGGATCGACTCAACTATGGGGCGGTTCGTGGTTCAGCCGTTTGATGAACCGCCCTCTTCTGACGCCGCTCCAGCGGACCGTTCGGGAAAATAGAAGGAGGCCGTCCCATGAGACCGCGTCTCGGAACTGATGCGAGCACAGAGGGAACCTGTTCAGATTGCGGAATAATGGTGCCGCAACGGACTCGCTGCCTCGATCGGCAGACCCATTCAGCACTTGATTTGTGCGGCAGATGCCTTGGCGCGTTCATGCAGCGCCAGCAATTTCTCGCCGGCTGCTGCGATTGAGGCGTCAAGGTCGGTTCTGCGCCGAACAGGCGGCAGTTGCGCACAGAACGAATGGCGAGCAGCGAGTAGCCAGTCCTCCCCTTCCAATCCATGGGGAAGGAGGGATTTGCAAGCGATTTGAAAGGCGAAAGAGACCGGCGGTGTTTCTCCGCTCGCCAGAAACCATAGGATAGCTCGCGGTTTCAGCAAGCTGGGGGTGGTGGCGGTGGAGGGTATCGAACCCCCGACCCGCGGCTTATGAGTCCGCTGCTCTACCAACTGAGCTACACCGCCACGGGGAGTGGTTGTACCAATGTGGGTTCGACGGCGTCAAGGGGCGTACACCGTGTCGCCGGCACGAGGTAACGGTCGAACTTTACGATGTGTGGAAATCAATATGTATGGGCGCGCGGTGAAGAAAAATAAGGAGCGAGGAAGGGTTTATCCGATCAAGTCTGGATTCAGTCTGTTCATCGGCATGATTGCAGTGGCCTTGATCTCGTTGTACACGATGGCTCGTCCGGCCTGGCGCAGGCGACTGAATATGCCTTCGACGATCACCAGATCGCCTTCTCGTACCTCAGCTTTGCCGAGTCCGATCACTTTCAACGTGCCGGCATGATCCTGAAGCAGGAAGCCGTAAGCCGGCTGGCCTTGCCTGTTCGTCGCCAGTTGAACGTTTGTCACCTTGCCGGCGACGGTGACCACCTGGTGGTCATATTGGTCAGGGTGGGAAAGAAGTTCGGCGATGTCCAGAACGTTCGCCGCGCGCAGCGTGGTGGGTTGGGACACAGACACGAAAAGGAGGAGCAAAACCGGAACGGGAAGGAACAGCCGGAGAGTCCCGCGCATTGTCCGAACCGCCCGTCCCGCATTCTGCATGAGCGAATTATATAGGAATGGGCCGAGCAATTTCAAAATGGCAGAACCGAGCTTGTCCGGATCTTGTTTCTTCAGAACTCCGCACGGTCTGCCGGGGACGAAGCGACCTTGCGTTCGGCCGGCTGTGGATTGGCGATGGAAAAGGCCATTCGGGGCGGTTAGTTCCGATCCTCTCCCATGAGACTTTTCAAAACATGTTGACCCATTTCACCTAGTTCAAGAGGCGTCTGCTCGGCGGGAGCTTCGAGCTGCTCGACAGCCAGCTTGGGCTTCGGCGCGGTTCGCGTGAGAAGTTCCTGGTCGAGCGCGTCCGGAGAGGCGTCGATGTCCGAGAGGATCGCAGCCAAGCGTTGCAACCCGAAAAGCGAGCGGGTCGGTTCTGAGTGAACGGCGTTGGAGCTGGCTCCATGCACCAGGGAAAGCCAAAACCTTCCTTCGACCTCCTCAGGCAAGGTTCCCCAGGCGAAAGCCGCCAATTTTTCCAGCAAAGCCGACTCCGTTCTTTCCAAGCCGTCGTACACGGCCACCGATCGCTCGACGGGACGCTGGGACAACGCCGTCAAGGTCTCTTTCCAAAGATCCAGCGGAGGCGATCCTGCCTGCTGAAGCGGAGAGACGGAGGCTTGCAACCGAGCTTGCAGGGCCTGCAGGTACTGGTGCAAGTGCTTCACCTTTCGGCCAGCCAGACTGCTGGCCGGAATACCCCAGATGTGGGCGACTTCGTGATCCTGAAGCGGGGAGTGATTGGCCGTGACGTGTTCACGTTGCGACAGATCCAGCCGTTTCCGGTGTCGTTCCGCCAGCCTCACCTGGGTCTGACATTCGATGATCAGTCGTTCTTTCTGATAGGCGGCTTCGGAGATTTCCTCGTTTTCCCATTTTTGCTCGAGCGCTCGGATGGCCGGCTTAGGAAGCGCGGTACGAGCCTGCTGTCGGACCTCCTTCACCGCCGTCGCACTGAGTCCGAATTTCGAGGTCAACAGATGCTCGGCCCGATCAGCTTGGGCCTCGCAGAGCGTGCACAATTTGCGGAGACATTCGACTTGCAGCCAAGTCCGTTCCCGCCGCAACCGAACCTGGCGACGATATTGGGCGACACGGTCCGCGACCGACTCGATCGCTTCGCGGGACATCAGGACATGGGGAGGAGCCTTGGTGCCGGTCTGGCGGCGGGGGTCGGGTCGGTCTGCCGCCATGTATTCGATGTCTTCCTGGGTGACGTCGAAGTACTGAAGAAAAAGCAGACGCATCATGATGCGTCCCTGGATCGGGAGGGCATCGATGACGGCTTGCACATCGTCGGCGGTAATCACGGATGCCATGGAGGACAATACCTTCTGGCGGCCGCGCCGGTCTCAGGCGGAGCCGCTCTGATGGGATTCCAGATACAAGGCGACGTACTCTCGAATCTGCTGGACCGTTCCGCTGATATACAGTTCTCTGGGAATCTCCACACGGACCAGTTTGGCGGGATCGACTCCCCGTTCAATGGCGTATTCCTCGTCCACGTACAGGCTGACCGATCCGTCAGGGTAGCGGATCGCGTACAACGCGGTGTTGTCGGCCATATGTCGTCGTAAAACAGGTTGCTGGAGGCAAAGGCCGCGGCGATAGTGTCCAAATAACACACGGCAGGTCCGGGTGTCAAAGTGCCGGGCGCTTAACCATCGATCGCGGCGAGGAAAAGCAGGCCCTTCGCCAGATCACATAAGCGGTGAAGGCTGCAAGAGTGATCAAGAACACAAACCGGACACGGCCGTACCCGAAACACGCGAAGTTGGCGGTCGCGTTCAAAAGGCCGAAACCCGCATAGACCAGGTAGAGGAAAAGCGACCACCGGCGAAGGCGCAGGAACCCATAGCCGATCAAAACATGAAGGGTGGGAGATTGGGCTTTGGCCAGAATGCCCATCAACCCGTCCGGTTTGTTGCAGAAGATGGTCAAGGCGTACGTCGGGTTTGCGACGATGATGTAGAAATCCGTCAAAGCCGTGAGCAGGAACAGACCGCCCAGGTAGCGGATATCGTAAGCCTTGGCCCAGGCGATCCGAAACGTTTGCCATAACCCGGGCGGGTCCGGCGTGCGCGACAAATAGGCGTGATAACTCTGGGCTGCCCACCAGGGGAGGGCCAACAGCATGAACAGGAACACCCCGGCTCCAGACCCGCCCAGGCGTCCGCCCAGCCAGGCGCAGGCGACAAGCAAGAGGCCGGTCAGAAAAATGGTCAAGGCCTGTTTGGGTCTCCCTTGGAGCGCCTGGCCAAGACCGGGAATCAACACCGACAAGATTGCGGCAAGGGATGGCGAAACGGCTGGTGCGGGGGCGGAAGGGAATCGATGTTCGGGCTGAGGAGACTGCGGCACGGGAAATTTGCGGTCCGTTTACGAGCGGCCAGTCTGCGGTGTCGCGGCAAAAACAAGCGGCCTTCGGTGGAGAGACCAAAGGCCGCTCAACGCGAAACGATAGATCGACCGATCAGCCTCCAAGCGTGTCCAGAGCTTCCTTGAGACTCTTGCGAATGCATGTGAAGATCGGCGTATCACGCAAGGTGTAACGGCTGCCTTCGGTCTCCCGAAGGGCCATCACGAGATCCAGAAAATCCTCGGGTTTGTCGCTTTCGAATGCCACCACCCACTCCTGGTCGTCAAGCCCGAAGGAATACGTGGTGTTGAGTTTCACCGAAGGGAAACGATGGCCGACTTCGATATGCTCGTCCATCATGCCTTGGCGGGCCGCTTTCGTGAGCAGGAACCACTCGCGGGTTTTCACGAACGGATACACGAAGATGTACTTGCTTTTGCCGGGGATGATCGTGAGCCGTTTGCTCTCTTGATTTTCATGCGTGTGATGATCGACGTAGATCGACCGTTTGGTCATCGACAAATAGGAATAAGGCGTCGCCAGATACTTGCCCAATCCGCTGGCCAGGATCTTGGTGCTCATCTCCTGGAACAGTTCCAACTCATAGCTGATTCGCCACAACATGAAGTCGCAATCGCCGCGGATGCCGACGGTGGTATAGGCCAGCACCATGACCTTTCCGGTGTACTCTTCGACGGCGCGGATGAATTCTTGTTTGCCTCTGGACCGCTCGTCTTCCGGCAGTCTCCGCCAGGCAGGATCGACCTTATAGAAAGCAAAATTCACGTACTGGCGCTTCGCGGATTGTTCAAGGCTGGCCATTACGGTCCTCCATGAAATTTCTGGAATATTTCAATCGGATAAGAGGCACTGTGTTTAGCACTTCATCCTTTTGTTTGTCAACACGTCCGGGCCCGTTCGGGCTCGTTGACAGAGATTCCAACAATCTGCTAGTGCCTCCGACCATGACACCGTGGTTTCCCTCGTCTCGGAATGGGCGAAGGCTTCGCAGTCTCGAATGGGGAGGGCTCGTGATGGGACTCGTTTTTCCGTTTGAGTCGCAGGCCATCGAAGTCCAGCCGACCCGCGTGCAGATTGAAGCCGCCCTGCAACAAGGCAGGGCCGCTGCGGAGAAACGCATCCCTCCGGATCGGCTCTATGCGTGGTTCGGAGCAACCGACGATTTGCACCCCAAGGGGTTCCTGATGACCAAGCTCAACGGGTTGGTCGTGATGGGCGCCCATTTCGCTTTACGCTCTACGACGCCGACCGAGCAAGAGATCGCTCAGATTCTGAATGCCAAGACGCTGCTGGTCAGCGTCATCCTCTTCGGCGACCGACCAAGCTTTGCGGTGGACAGCTACATGGTGCTGGAACAAAACGGAAAGACGATCAAGCCGTTGAATGTCCGGTTCGACGGACGGGCGGCTCGGACTGCGGTATGGCCGGCCTCGCCGGCGTATCGCGCGAAAGTCGTCGCGTCCTTCGCCTATGCGGAGCTGGATCCTCGCGCCAAGACCAAGCTGGTCGTGTTTCCTGCCGAGGGAGGGCAAGTCACGTTTGATCTCGACTTCGCCCAAATTGATTGAACCGCCTCTCTTCTTATGTGGAAAGCCGAAATTCTCGCCGTCGGTTCTGAATTGCTCATCGGGGGACACGCGGAGACCAATTCGCTGTTTCTGACGGATCAACTGGCGTCGCTAGGCATTGAAGTCCGGTTCAAGTCCGTGGTCGGCGACGCGGAAGCCGACATCGCCGACGCGATTCGGACAGCTGCACGCCGCGCGGATGTGGTCGTGATGACCGGCGGGTTGGGACCGACCGAGGATGACGTGACACGGGAAGCGGTGGCGCGGGTCACAGGGCGGCCGTTGCGCCGACGCGCTCAGGCGGTGGAAAGCATCACACGACGACTGGCCGCGTGGGGCCGGGTACCCACTACGGCGCAGTTGCGGCAGGCGCTGATCCCAGCCGGAGCGGAGGTGTTGAGCAATCCGGTGGGGAGCGCGCCCGGTTTTTGCCTTGAGTGGAAGGGCACTTTCCTAGCGGCGCTTCCTGGCGTACCCGCCGAAGCCCGGGCGATGGCGACCGCGGAGGTGCTGCCCAGTCTGCAAAGGCGAATTGCGCGTAGACGTGGGCAGGAACCACTGGTCCCTATTATCCGGCGGGTGCTCCACACGTTCGGCCTGTCAGAATCGGAAGTCGATCTCAGGCTTAAGGGTGTCGTCCCGGGCGGCAGCGGCCTACGGCTTGGGCTTCAGGCCTCGCCATTGGGGGTGCTGGTGTCGTTGACCGCCTCTCCCTTCGGGACAGGGGCAAAGCGATGGCAATCGACCCGCCACGGGCGCGCCGGGGAAGTTCTTGCCCGTGTGTTTCACGAAATCCGCCGACGTCTCGGGGAATTCGCGTTTGCCGAGGGCGAAGACACGATGGAAGCCGTCGTCGGCCGCCTCCTTGCCGACAAGCAACTCACCCTGGCGGTTGCCGAATCGTGCACCGGAGGTTTGATCGGCCACCGGCTCACACAGGTACCGGGAGCCTCGACCTATCTGGACCGTGTCTTGGTCAGTTACAGCAATCGGGCCAAAGTAGAGTGGTTGGGGGTGCCGGACAGACTGATCGTCAAGCATGGGGCGGTGAGCAAGGCGGTCGCGGCGGCTATGGCGAAGGGGGTTCGCAAAGGGAGCGGCGCGGCGGTGGGGTTGAGCGTGACGGGGATCGCCGGTCCGGGAGGCGGTACGGCGGCAAAACCGGTCGGGTTGGTCTATGTCGGCCTCGATTGGGGAAAGGAAAACAGTCTCACCAAGGAGTTTCGGTTTCACGGTGACCGCCACGCGATCAAACTGCGCTCGTCGCAGGCTGCGCTGGATCTCCTACGTCGTTGGTTGCTCGGCCTAGGAGTCGGTTCGCGATGATCCGCGCATTCCTCGCGGTGGAGTTGGACGAGAGTCTGCGTGCCGCCATCGAGCAGGTTCAACGCGAGCTTCGCGATCGGCTCAGTCGACAGCTCGGGCGCGATGCGCGCATCCAGTGGGTCCGTCCGGCGTCCGTGCATGTGACGGTCAAATTTCTTGGAGACATCGAAGAGGCGTTCGTGGATCGGATCAGACACGCGCTCGGTCCCGCGCTGGCCGGGGCATCGCGTTTTACCGTCCCGGTTGGAGGGGTCGGGGTATTTCCCAATAGGAACGGGCCGCGGGTCCTCTGGATCGGGTGCGCCGGCGGGGCCGAGCAATCCGAAGCAGTAGGTCGGTGGCGTCGATTACATCAAGCGGTCGAGCGGACGCTCGAGCCGCTCGGGTTTACGGCGGAGGCGAAGCCGTTCAGTCCGCACCTCACGCTGGCGAGGATCAAGGACGGGGAGAGGCTGGTCGGCAGGGTCTTAACCCAGAGCGGGGTGTTCGACTGCCCGCTGTCGTGCGGAATCTTGGACGTCGGCGCGATCAGCCTCATGAGGAGTGAACTCAAACCCGCCGGCGCGGAGTACAGGCGGCTTTGGCAAGTTGAATTGCAGCAAGCAGAGAACGCGTAGCGTACGAGATGCCGCGGCAGGCTAGGTTTACCCAGGGAAGTTCGGTATAATCCGCCGATTCCCGCCAACCAAAAGGAGCATCGCGATGGCCGAACGAGACGAGAAGAAGCGGGCGTTGGACCTGGCTCTATCCCAGATTGAAAAACAGTACGGGAAGGGCGCGATCATGAAACTGGGGACGGCGGAGGCGCCGGCCGATGTCCCGGCCATCTCGACCGGTTCGCTGGGGCTCGATATCGCCCTGGGCGTCGGCGGCTTCCCGCGCGGACGGGTCGTCGAAATTTTCGGCCCTGAAGCGTCGGGTAAAACCACCCTGACGCTCCATGCCATCGCGGAAGCGCAGCGCGCCGGCGGGATCGCGGCCTTTATCGATGCCGAGCATGCGCTCGATCTGGGGTATGCCAGGAAGCTGGGGGTGCAGACGGACGACCTGTTGGTATCGCAGCCGGATACCGGCGAACAGGCGCTGGAGATCGCCGAAACGTTGGTTCGCAGCGGGGCGGTCGATCTCATCGTCGTGGACTCGGTCGCGGCGCTGGTTCCTCGCGCCGAGATCGAAGGAGAGATGGGCGACGCCCACATGGGCTTGCAAGCCCGACTGATGTCGCAGGCCTTGCGCAAGCTGACGGCCGCCATCTCTAAGTCGCAGACGACGGTGATCTTCATCAATCAAATTCGGATGAAGCTGGGCGTGATGTTCGGCAATCCGGAGACCACCACCGGCGGCAACGCGCTGAAGTTTTATTCCTCCGTCAGGCTGGACATCAGGCGGATCGAATCGATCAAAGAAGGGCAGGATGTCACAGGCAGCCGGGTGCGGGTGAAGGTCGTCAAGAACAAGCTGGCCCCCCCGTTCAAGCAGGCCGAATTCGACGTCATGTTTGCGGAAGGCATCTCTAAGGCCGGCGAGTTGGTGGATCTCGGCGTCGAGAAAAAAGTTCTGGAGAAATCCGGCGCCTGGTACTCCTATAAAGGAGAGCGACTGGGGCAGGGCCGGGAGGCCGTCCGCGATTATTTGAAAACGAATCAGGCGGTGGCTCGGGAAATCGAAGGCCGGTTGCGGGAGTTGGCGGGCATTCCAGGCCGCGGCGGGGAGAAGAAAGCCGAGCTGAAAGACGAGAAACGCCTGGAAAGCCGAAGCGAGGACCGCAGGGGCCATAGCGTCCGCGCCGGGGCCTGAACGCTCCGGACCGGCTGACACCCGGCATCGGTCGTGGTGCCCCGTCTAGGCTGGAGAGATGCGTCGCGCCGTGATCTCCACTGAACAGGTCGAGCAAGCCGCACTCCGCTATCTGGCCCAACGAGATCGCACCAGCGCACAGGTCATGCGGTATCTCGACCGCAAGGGCGCCTCCCTGGCGCAAGTTCGTTCGGTCCTGCGCCGGTTGACCAAAGCGGGCTACATGAACGATCGTGCGTTCGCCGCACGGTGGGCGGAGGCTCGGTTGGCCCGGCGCCCGATGGGGCGCGAGGCGCTCAAAGCCGAGTTGTTACGACAAGGGCTGGCCGAAGGCCTTGTCGCCGAGACACTCGACCGCCTCTACGAGCACGACCGTGAACGGGAACTGGCCAAGCAGGCCATCCAACGGGTGTGCAGGCGAGCGGGAGGGGGCCCGAGCCGGGCCGCACGACTGCTCAGGCAGCGCGGATTCGACGAAGAGACGATCGACGTCGTCGTGACAAGCGAAGACTGGAAAATGGAGCCTACTCGCCGATGAATCGCAGTGCTCAGGATCTACGCCAGGCGTTTGTCCGCTATTTCGAGAGTCAGGGTCACCGGGCTGTGCCGAGCTCGTCGCTGATTCCGCAGGCGGATCCCACCTTGCTGTTCACCAACGCGGGGATGAACCAGTTCAAGCGGGTGTTCCTCGGCGAGGAAACCAGGCCGTATCGCCGTGCGGTAAGCGTACAGAAGTGCCTCCGGGCCGGCGGGAAACACAACGATCTGGAAAATGTCGGCTATACCCGCCGGCACCACACTTTCTTTGAGATGCTCGGCAACTTTTCGTTCGGCGATTACTTCAAGGACGAGGCGATCCGGTTCGGGTGGGAATTTCTCACTCAGACCGTGGGGCTGCCGAAAGACCGCCTATGGGTCACGATCTTTCGGGAAGACGACGAGGCCTATCGGCTGTGGGAGAAGATCGGGATGCCGGCGGCGCGGATCATGCGTTTCGGGGAAAAGGAGAACTTCTGGCAGATGGCCGACACCGGACCCTGTGGTCCGTGTTCCGAGATCCATTACGACCAGGGACCGGCGGTGCCGGGCGACGATGTGCCCAACGGCGCAGGCGACCGGGTCATCGAGATCTGGAATCTGGTCTTTATGCAGTACAACCGCGACGCCAGTGGGACGTTGCATCCGCTGCCCAAGCCCAGCATCGATACCGGCATGGGTTTGGAACGGCTGGCCGCGGTGGCTCAGGGGCGGTACAGCAATTACGAGAGCGACCTGTTTCGACCGTTGCTCGATGCGATCGGAGCGCAGGCCGGCCGGGGATACGGCGGCGATGAGATCGCCGACCGGTCCATGCGCGTCGTGGCCGACCATCTGCGCGCGATCACCTTTCTTGTCGCCGACGGTGTGCTGCCGTCCAACGAGGGGCGCGGTTATGTGCTGCGGCGCATTCTCCGTCGGGCGGCGCGGCACGGTCGGCTGCTCGGGCTGACCGACCCGTTCCTTTATAAGCTGACAGGAGCCGTCATCGAGCTGATGGGCGACGCCTATCCGGAACTCCGCGCTGCGGCGGGGACGGTCGCGGAAGTGACGCAGGGCGAGGAGGAACGGTTCATCGCGACGCTGGATCAGGGCTTGCCGATTCTCAACGACATGATCACCAAGGTGAAACGCGCTGGCAGGTCCGTGTTGCCAGGGACCGACGTCTTCAAACTGTATGACACCTATGGATTCCCGTTGGACCTGATCGCCGAGGCCTGCCGGGAACAGGAGATGACACTGGACGAGGCAGGCTTCGAGCGCGCGATCGAGGAGCAACGAACCCGCGCGAGAAAGACAGCGGGATTCGAGGAGGAAGCGGCCAGGCCGGTGTTGGTGGAACTGGCGGGAAAGGTGGGCGCGACGCGCTTTGTCGGGTATGAGCGGTTGGAATCGGAGAGCGTCGTGCTAGCAATCCTGAGGGGGGACCGACTGGTCAAAGAAGCGGTCGAAGGCGACGAGATCGAGCTGGTGCTGAGCGAGACGCCGTTCTATGCCGAGGGCGGAGGTCAGGTAGGGGATCGCGGGATGCTGACCGGGCCGGAGGGACGTGTGGAGGTGGTGGAAACGACCAGGCCGGTGGGCAGCTTGATCGTCCATAAAGGCACTGTGCGCGCAGGTCGGATCCGCGAAGGAGAACCGGTCCAGACGATGGTCGATCCGGTGAGCCGTCAGGACGCGGCCCGAAACCACACCGCCACCCATCTGGTCCACGCGGCACTGCGAGAATTGTTGGGGCCGCACGTCAAACAATACGGCTCGCTGGTGGCGCCCAATCGGCTCCGTTTCGATTTCGCCCATTTTAAGCCCCTGTCCTCGCGCGACATCGACGAGATCGAATCGATGGTGAACGAGCATGTACGCCGCAACGAACAGGTGCGCACCGAGGTGATGGGAGTGCAAGACGCAGTGGCGGCCGGGGCGTTGGCCTTCTTCGGCGACAAGTATGGAGACCAGGTGCGGGTAGTGAGCATCGAGTCGTTCAGCAAGGAACTCTGCGGCGGTACCCATTGCCGGCAGACCGGGGAAATCGGCGTGTTTCGCATTGTGTCGGAGACCGGGGTGGCGGCCGGCGTGCGCCGGATCGAAGCTCTGACGGGCAGCGGGGCGCTCGCGCATATGAAGCGGTTGGAGACGGAGATTCGGGAGTTGTCCGAGCTCCTCAAAGCCAGCCCGTCGGAGCTGGTCGCGAAGACGCGCAAGCTGACGGCGCAATTGAAGGAGAAGGAGCGCGAACTGGAAGAGTTGAAACTCAAGATGGCCGGCGGGTCGGCGGTCGACGCGCAGGTCAGAACCGTGAGCGGTGTCCGGGTGCACGCCCAGCGGACCGACGGTCTGGATGTCGCCGGCATGCGCGCGTTGGCCGATCAACTGCGGGACAAGCTGCGGAGCGGCGTGATCGCCTTGGGGGCGGTCAATGAGGGCAAAGTGTCATTGCTGGTGGTGGTCACCAAAGATTTGACGGCGCGCCTCAAGGCCGGCGATTTGATCCGAGACATGGCGGCCGAAGTGGGAGGGACTGGAGGCGGGCGGCCCGAGATGGCGCAGGCCGGTGGCAAGCATCCCGAGCGGCTCGGGGTGGCGCTGGAAAAAGTGTTTGGGCTGGTGCAAAAGGCCCTGGAGCGGTAAGCTGATGGCTGGCACGCGCATCATGGCTCTGGATCACGGCACCAAGCGCATCGGGGTGGCCTTGAGCGATGAGTTGAGATGGATCGCGCAACCGCTCGAAACGTTCGAACGGCGCGGTCTCGATGCGGACATCGCGCACATCCAGCATCTGGTGCGGACGCATGAAGTCGGCACGGTGGTGATGGGGGTCCCGCTTCGGCTGGACGGCGAGGTCGGGCCGGCCGCGCAGGCGGTGAACCGGTTCATCGAGCGATTGACGCAGATCCTCGACGTTCCGGTGGTCACTTGGGATGAGCGGATGACCACCAAGTCCGCTGAACAGCTCCTGATCGCTGCCGACGTCAGCCGGAAGAAGAGAAAAGGAGTGGTGGACCGCGTCGCTGCCGCGCTCCTGCTGCAAAGTTATCTCGAGAACCTGGGCGCAACGGTCCACGGCGGCGAAGCGGGGCGGGTGGAAGAGGCGACGGACGATTCCGGCGGCTAACGACGTCGCGCAGCCGAGATCGGAATGATGACCACTCGACTGGTTCCCTGGCTGATCGTCGCCTCGCTCGGCGTGGGCGGCATAGCCGGGTATCAGGTGATGCAATGGGCGGCCGCTCCGGCTGCTTCTCAGTCCGACACGCCCCCCCCCAAGATCGTGCTCGTCCCCGAAGGAGCGTCGTTCCAACAGGTGGCGGCGTTATTGGAGCGGGAGCAGCTCATCAAGAGCCGCTCGGCGTTTCTTCTCCTGGGTAAAGCCAATGACGCCGACCGCAAGATCCGTCCGGGGGAGTATGAATTCAACCCAAGCATGCTGCCCGCAGAGATTTTGGCCAAGCTCGTCTCAGGTCGCGTGGTTCTGCATCAGGTCACGATTCCCGAAGGATTCACCATGGCCCAGATTGCGGAGACGCTGGGAGAGCGTGGGTTGGTCGATCAGGCCGAGTTCCTTCGCCTGGCGCAGGATCGCGAGTTCATTCGGACGCTGGGCATCGAGGCGGACAGCCTGGAGGGGTATCTCTTCCCCGATACGTACCGATTCGCCCGTCGAACCAAGGCGAGAGACGCTCTCCGTGTATTGGTGGACAATCTGTGGCAAGTGTTCACGCCGGAATTGCGCGAGCGGGCGAAGCAAGTAAACCTGAGCATCCACGAAGTTCTGACCCTGGCCTCCGTGATCGAAAAGGAGACCAGCGTGGACGAGGAACGCTCCCTCATTTCGGCGGTCTTTCACAACCGCCTGCGGAAAAACATCCCGCTTCAGAGCGACCCCACCGTGATTTATGGGTTGGCAGCGTCGTTCGACGGCAATCTGCGAAGGCAGGACCTGGACAACAAGAGTCCCTATAACACCTATCGGGTGAAGGGACTGCCGCCCGGACCGATCGCCAGTCCGGGCGCGCGATCGATCCGGGCGGCGTTGTATCCGGCGCCGGCGCCGTATCTCTATTTCGTCTCGCGCAATGACGGCACGCACCAGTTCTCCTCCACACTGGAGGAACATAATCGGGCCGTCGAGAAGTATCAGCGTCGACCCTTCCGCAGAGTGTCGTGACGCATGCTGATCGCCGACCTTCCGGCTCTCATCGACCACACCGTCCTGCGGCCTGAAGCCACCAAAGCCGACGTGCTCCGCCTGTGCGGAGAAGCGGTGAAGTACGGGTTCGGCGTCGTCTTTGTGCCTCCGTGTTATGTCGATGACGCGATGGCCGCGGTCAAAGGCACGGCGATCCGGGTCGGGATTCCCGTCGGGTTCCCGTTGGGCGGCCAGACGACAAAGGTGAAAGTCGCCGAGGCGGCGGAAGCGGCCGGGCGCGGCGCCAGAGAATTGGACATGGTGATCAACATCAGCCGTCTGAAATCCGGCGAATACAGTGTCGTCCGCTTGGACATCGAAGAGGTCGTCAAGGCTACGCCGGGAGTCGGTCATAAGGTGATTCTCGAAACCTGTTATCTGACGCGGGACGAGAAGGTGACGGCTTGTCGGCTGGCGGTCGATGCCGGCGCCGAGTATGTGAAAACCTCGACGGGTTTTGGCGCCGGAGGGGCCACGGTGGAGGATGTGCGGTTGATGAAGGCGACGGTTGCGGGGCAAGCCCGGGTGAAGGCCTCGGGCGGGATCAGAGATTGGCGGACGGCGCAAGCGCTGTTGGAGGCGGGGGCCGATCGGATCGGCACCAGCGCAGGTGTGAAGATTGCGGAGGAATGGTTGGCGGCCACGAAACGGCGATGACGCCGGCGGTTGACCGCCGGGTGGAGTGCATCATGATTCCTCGATCAGCAGCGGCAAGTTACTCGCTTTGGGAAGCCACGTGCGCAGTGTGACGTGGAAGCGGGCCGGATGCTGCGTCGCCGTGCGACGAACTGATACGCTCTAAAACCTGCGACCTTTCTGTCAATGTTTCGACTCGTCCACGAGTTTCCTCCCCAGTCGTTCGCCGCTCCGCCTTTCGGGCCGAATAGGCTTCTGCTATAGTGCGCCGGCCATGGTCAACCGCGTCATCCTCATGGTTCTGGACGGGCTTGGCGTCGGCGCGTTACCGGATGCGCCAGAATACGGGGACGCCGATTGCAACACGTTGGCGCATGTCTCGGAACAGGTCGGCGGGTTGGCCGTGCCCAACCTGGAGGCCTTGGGTCTGGGACATGTCGGCCAGTTCAAAGGCGTGCGCCCGATCGGCCAACCGGATGGATGTTTCGGCAAGCTCGGGTTTCTCTCCAAAGGAAAGGATTCCATCACCGGTCACTGGGAACTGGCTGGACTGTCGCTGGATGAGCCGCTGCCTGCCTACCCGGACGGGTTTCCCAAGGAAATCTTGGATGTCGTCGAAGGCGTGAGCGGGCGGAAGATTCTGGGCAATCGCGCGGCCCCGGCGGCGGACATCGTCAATGAACTGGGGCCGGAGCATGTCCGCGGCGGTGCACTGATCCTGTTCACGAGCGGAGGCAGCGACCTTCAGGTCGCTGCCCACGAGACGGTCGTTGCGCCGGAGGCCCTGTGCAAATTGTGTCGAGAGACGAGGAGGGCGCTGAAATCCACCTGTCCAGTGCCTCGGATCGTCGCGCGCCCGTTTGCCGGAGAGGTCGGCGCGTTCGTCCTTACGGACAAGCGGCGCGATTTTGTTCTGGAGCCGACCGGACAAACGCTGCTCGACACGCTCAATCGGTCTGGGCAGTTGGTGATAGGCATCGGCAAGATCGACGATCTGTTCGCCGGTCGCGGGTTGACCAGATCCGCGCGCGCGGGGACGACCGTCCGGGTGTTTGAGGAGACGGGAAAGATTTTGGGCAAGGTACCCCGCGGCTTGATCCTTGCGAACGTCGATCTGGCCCGCCAGAACGCCCCCGCCTATGCGACGGCGTTGCAGGAGTTCGATGAGCTGTTGCCGGGGCTTCAGGAGAAGCTTCGTCCCGGCGACCTCCTCTGCCTGACCGCCGATCATGGAGCCGATCCGGTCGGAACCGGGCGGATCCATTCGCGCGAGTATGCGCCGTTGCTGATCAGCGGACCGAGGCTTGCACGCGGGGTGGATCTGGGAACGCATCCGACCGCCGCCGATTTGGGGCAGACGATCGCGGAAGCCTTGGGGGCCCCGCGGCTGGCGTGCGGCGAGAGTTTTTTAGACGCGCTGCAGCCTGGATGAGAAGGCGTGACGCGTGAAACGTCAAACGTGAATTGTCCGAAGAGACAGGCCTCCTCGAAAGACAGAAGATCCGCTTGGGCATAAGGGACCGGCGATGTCGTTTGAAGAGCGATTGAGGCAACTCGGTATCGAACTCCCGCCTCCGCCCAAGCCGGTCGCGACCTATGTGCCGGCGGTTCAGGCGGGCGATCTGCTGTTCTTGAGCGGCGTTATTCCGTTCCGTGACGGGCAGGTGGCGTTGACCGGCAAACTGGGCCGGGAATTGACGGTCGAGCGAGGAGTCGAGGCGGCCCGGATTGCCCTGTTGAACGCGCTGGCGATCATCCGGAGCGAATTGGGCACGTTGGATCGGGTGAAGCGCGTCGTGCGCATGGTCGGACACGTGGCGTCGGCCGAGGGGTTCGTTCAGCACCCGACGGTGATCAACGGCGCGTCCGATCTGCTCGTGTCCCTGTTTGGTGAGGCGGGCCGTCACGCGCGCGTCGCGCTGGGCGTCGCCGAATTGCCGCTCCGTGCGCCGGTCGAGCTGGAGCTCATTGTGCAAGTGACCGGGCAGCCGGAGCAGACTTGACTCCGAGCAACGCCGCGATTTTAATGTCCCTAGCCGCATTGGTATGGAACGTCACGTATGGCTGCGAGAACACTGTTGTTGGCGGCCGTGTTGGCGCTGGGTGCGGTCGAAAACGCACACGCAGTTGTTGATGTCAACGAGCGGGTTCTGGCGGATGCCGAATACGCGCAGATCGCAGAGGCCAAGTCCGTCTATATCGACCTGACCTTTTCCACCTGGCATCCGCGAGGACGCACCCTCTCGCAAATCGGACCCGCTCTGAAAATCAAACTGACAAACGCCGGATTCACGGTGGTCCCCAAGGCGAGCGATCCGCACGATCTGACGCTCAAGGTACGATATCGTGAGGAACGGGGACAGCAGTATAAGTTCGATACGTACGGGACAGAGATTACATGCGAGGTCAAGTTGGAGCACGCCTCAGCGGGATCGTTGCTGGACCTGACGATTCGGGAGACGTCCGGAGCGTATGACTCCGGGACGCCGCCGTATCTCGAAGCCCTGGAGCGATTCGACACGAATCCGTACTTTTATTTTCTCGGAGAGATCGTGTCCTCCAGAACGCGATCGCGCTCGGATGTCACGCAGGCATTGATTCGCAGTTTGCAACAAATGATCCAGGCCGAAACGCCGAAGACCGAGCAGCTGCAGGATGCGCACGGATTTTTACCGGGAGAATCGCTCTATCCGGCTCTGGTTCGAGAAAACACGATCCGGGAACTCGGCCGGTTGCGGGACGACCGGGCGGTGCCGGTGCTGACGGCGCTGCTGGGACATGCGAGCAGACAGACCAGGCTGGCCTCCATCGAAGCCTTGACGCCGTTGCGGGATTCGGCCGAAGTCCGGTCGGCTCTTGAACGGATGGCCACGGGCGATCGAGATCCGGAGATCCGAAGAGCGGCTGCATCGGCCCTCAGCGCCTCGACTCCCGCGTCTCCGGTGAACTGATCTCACGCGTTTTACCCTTGCTTGACAAGAAAAAAACCCGGTTGTTATAGTCCGCATTGTCCCTTCGCTTCAGGGTGTGTCCCCGCCTCGGCTTCATGCCTCAGTTGCGCGGGGTTTCTGGCCGCGCGCAGGGTCAGATTTTCGAATCAGGACGACATATGAACGTTTCACAACATATCCGTCTTCTCCGTTCACAGCAGGTCGGTGACGGGCCCCGCCCAGACTCTGGTCCTGGCGGTATTGTCCGCTTTGCGGCTGCGCTGAGGCTTATCGGTCTGTTCGTGATCGCGTCGCTCGCTGTGGCGTCGGCTCCCCAAGCCTTCGCTGCGGTCCGGATCACGATCACGCCGGAATCCGCGACGCCCGGCGCCACGGTAGCGATTGCAGGCGCCGGGTTCGGCGCATTCAAATCCGCGCAGGCCAACCGGGTGTTGTTCAACGGCGTCGCGGCTTTGATTCAGCGCTGGGAACCGGATCTGATCGAGGTGAAGGTGCCTTTCAGGGCTGTCGATGGACCGGTTGAAGTGATCGCTGGCAGGAAGAAAGTTCAGGCGGGGACATTCAAGGTCGTGCGGCCGACGATCCATTCCGTGACGCCGTCCGAAGCGGAACCGGGGACCCTGCTCCGTATTCACGGGGCGCATTTCGGCAACACCGCCGGGTCCCGCGATCGTAATACGATGTTCGGCGTCAACGATGTGTTGATCGGTGGGGTGCCTGTGCGGGCGCGCCGCTGGCGGGACGACACCATCGAAGTGGAGATCCCGGCCAATGCGACATCGGGGGAGGTGGTCGTGCGGCTTGCATCCTCGGACCCGTTGCCCGACGGCTCCTGTTGCGCCCCGGTCGAATACACGGTCAGCAACGCCGTGCCTATAACGCTCATCCCCTCGGTGCGCATGGATCCGCTCAACGGACCGGTTGGAACGAAAGTTGTGCTGTTCGGGAAGGGATTCGGCCAGGCCAAATCCCCGGGGGACGGCGTGTTCTTTAACGGGCGGCCGGCGACGGTGGCGAAATGGGCCGATAAGTTGATCGTCGTCCATGTGCCGCTCGATGCGTCCAGCGGGCCGGTCGTTCTCAAACACGGCGGGGCCGAACGGGCGGTCGGGAATTTCACGGTCCAAGTGCCCAAGGCGTCGGCGGTCACGCCTGTGAGCGCGCCGATCGGGACACTTCTCAAAATCACGGGCGAACATTTCGGGCTGTACTCGGAAAGCGGCTCGACGCCGTTCGCCTTCGCCGATTTCAACAAGGGTGAAAACAGCGTCGAGATCGGCGGGGTGCCGGCCATCATTTATCGCTGGCATGATGACCGAATCGACGCCTGGGTGCCGTTTAGCGCCAAGAGCGGTCCTGTGGTGGTGAAGCGGGGAGGCACCAAGCCGAACCCGGACGGGTCCTGCTGCGCCGAGCGCGGAATCGTGTCCACGGAAGCCGGGACGTTCACGGTCATCACGCCCAAGATCGAATCCTACTTCCCGACATCGGCCGGCGTCGATGAGATTGTGACAATCAAGGGGTCGGGGTTCGGCACGTTCCTGAAGACGACCGAAGCGACTCAGCCCGGACTGAACGAAGGGGGGCATGACAGCGCCCCCATCGATCTCGGCGAGAACGTGTCCAGGACCGAGGTACTGTTCAACAATATCGCCGCAATGGTGGTGTCGTGGACGGATACCGAGATCAAAGTCCGTGTCCCTCGCCGAAACGTCTTCGGCGTCGGTAAGAAGGGGGAGTTCAATCCCGATCTGTCAACCGGTCCGTTGGTGGTGCGTCGAGGTTCGTGGGATTTGCTGCCGGACGGAAGCTGTTGCACGCCGAAGAAATGGCTGACCTTGGAGGCCGGGCCGTTTACGATTAAAGCAATGGGATTGCCGGATCAGCGTTACTTCAACGATACGAGTCCGGAAGCGAGCACGACCCAGTAATCTCGTCCTTCATGAAATCCTCCGCTTTCCCACCTCGCCCAGTCATCACGGTGTTTCTCTTCAGTTTGTGGCTCGCCAACTCGCCCGGTCCGCTCCTGGCGGCCGAATCCCAACACGTGTTGATGGCGCAGCAGAAAAGCGGTACCGAGGTTACGTTGATGGGAGTCCATTTCCACGATACCCGGCTTGGCTGGGCGGTGGGGGACGGCGGCGCGATTCTGAGAACCGTCGACGGCGGGAAACGATGGAAAAAAGTTCCCAGCGGGACTTCGGCTCGGTTGACCGGTGTATTCTTTGTGGATGCCCGACGCGGTTGGGTCGTCGGGGCCAACGGAACGATTCGCCACTCCAAAGACGGGGGCGAGAGCTGGGCTCCGCAATCGTCCGGGGTCCAGGTACCCTTGTACGGCCTCTACTTCGTATCGCCCACGCACGGGTGGGTAGTGGGCGGATCAGGCACGATTCTGTACACGGAGAACGGCGGCATCCACTGGTCGGACCAGATCAGCGGGACCAACGCGGCGCTTTACGCAGTGCATTTCGTGGATTCACGGCGAGGGACGGCGGTCGGAGCGCTGGGCACCATTCTCTCGACCGCAGACGGCGGCGCGACATGGATCGCGCAGGAGGCGCCGAGCTCGGTGACGTTCTTTGACGTGTTTTTCAGTGATTCGTCGAATGGCTGGGCCGTGGGCAACGCCGGCGCGATGTTTCAGACGACCGATGCGGGCAATCGCTGGATCGACCGGACCCTGCCCTGCACGAAGTCCTGCACAAGAGTGACCGATCTCATCCGTATTCGGTTCACCAGTCCACAGGCCGGCTGGATCGTGGGCGAACGGGGCAGCGTGTTCCGAACCACCGATGCGGGTTTTACGTGGGTGGAGGAAAAGAACGACGCCAAGGTGTCCCTGTTCGGCCTCTCGTTTCCCGATCCGTTCCACGGGTGGGCCAGCGGCGAGCGGGGAACTATCGTGCACATCGCCGCACCCCTCGAGCCCGTAAAGCGTTAGGCGTGAGGCGGAAGGGGTTCAGGCAGAGCCGGCGATTTCCTTACGTTTCACCCCCACTCCCCTCACGTCCTCTAGCCTAGTTCTCCCAGCCGACCTTGCAGCATACTGAGTCCCGTCAGGGCGGCGGTTTCGGACCTGAGAATTCGACTTCCCAGGGTGACGGAACGGAAGCCGCAGGCGTGAGCTTGTTCCACTTCTTCGGGTGCCCACCCTCCTTCCGGCCCCACCGCCAAGACGATCGGCCTTGTGGAACTTTCCGGCAAAGGAACGGCCAGCAGGCCGAGTCCACTCGCCCGCTCGCCCAGGATGAGCTTGCCGGGTGCGTCGAACTGTCGTTGAACAAACTCGTTGAACTCGCAGGGATCCTCAAGGGTCGGGATGTCCCAACGTTCGGACTGCTGGGCCGCTTCGAGGGCGATTCGTTCCCAGCGAAGTCGCTGATGAGGAATGCGCGTCGCCCGCGGCCGGACGACCGAATAGCGCGTAATCAGCGGGACGATCGAGGAGACTCCGAGTTCCGTGGCCTTTTGGATCAACCAATCCATCCGGTCGCCCTTCAGCAGGGCCGCAGCGAGAATGAGCGGGGGGCTCCGACGCTCCGGTTCCTGTTCTTCCTGCACAATCCGGCCGACCAGTTCATGTCGGCCTATCCTGGTGATGGAAATCCGATAACGCCGGCGCCGTTCGTCGCCCACCCGGATTTCCTCGCCCGCCTGCACCCGCAGGCTGGCGCGCAGATGATCGAGGAGCGGCCCGACGATGGTCACGGTCCCGTTTTGAACCTGTGCCGCGGTAATAAAGAAAACAGGCATGGGTGACGGGCTCGATCGTTGATTGGAACGAGAGGCGAGGTGGGAAGCGGACGAAAGAGACTATTCGAAGAAGGTCTTCATCTTGTCGAAGAAGCCGTCCCCCTCGTTGTCCAGTGCCATCCCGCTTTCTTTGGCGAATTCGGTCAGCAGTTCCTTCTGCCTGGGCGTCAGCTTGGTCGGAATGTGTATTTTGATTGCGCACAACTGATCGCCCGTCTGGTGGCCCTTCAGACTAGGCACCCCCAGACCCTTCAGGCGCAACACCCTGTCGTGTTGCGTGCCCGGAGGAATCTTAATGACCGTCTTGCCCTTCAGCGTGGGTACTTCGACTTTCCCGCCCAGCGCCGCCGTCACGAAGCTGACGGGGACGTCGCATAGGATGTCGTTGCCTTTGCGCGAAAAGATCGGATGCGGCTTGACGGTCACGGCGACGTACAGGTCGCCGGGAGGTCCGCCGTTGACGCCGTGCTCGCCTTCGTTGGCCAGTCGCAACCGCATGCCCGATTCGATGCCAGCAGGAATGTGCACGGACAGGGTCCGCTCCCGGTAGACACGTTGACGGCCTTGGCAGGTGCCGCAGGGTTCCGTGATGATGTGACCGCTGCCGTCGCATTGGCCGCATGGGCGGCTGACGCTGAAGAAGCCCTGCTGGAATCGGAGCTGCCCGGAACCCTTGCAACTGGGGCAGACTTTGATCGAGGAAGCCGACCGGGCGCCGCTGCCTTTGCATTCCGAACAGACCTCCCACCGTGGAATCTTGAGCTTGGCTTCCTTCCCGTAGACCGCTTCTTCGAAGGACAACTCCAGATTGTATTGGAGATCCGATCCGCGTTCGGCTCTCGCCCGCCCGCGAGGGCCGCCGAAGAAATCTTCGAAAATGTCGTTGAAGATGTCGCCGAAGCCGCCGCGGCCGAAGTCGAAGCCCTCGAATCCGCCGGGACCCTGCTGCGCGCCGGCATGGCCGAACATGTCGTAACGCCGGCGTTTCTCTTGGTCGCTGAGGATTTCGTAGGCTTCGTTGATCTCTTTGAATCGTTCTTCTGCGGCTTTTTTCTGCTGTTCGGTGGTTTGGAGATCGGGATGGTATTGGCGCGCCAGCCTGCGGTAGGCCTTCTTGATGTCCTCCTCGGAAGCGTTTCGATCGACTCCGAGCGTCTCGTAATAATCGCGTTTGGCCACGGAAGCCATAACTTTCTATGTCGAACAAAAACCGAGTTCCGCGCGGGCGGAACTCGGTCCTCGCTGCGGCGTATTGTACCTTACTTTTTCTCTTTGTCCACTTCTTCGAATTCGGCGTCCACGACCTTGTCGTCCGTCTTGCCCTGGGCGCCGCCGTTCCCTCGCGTACCGCTCGGGCCGGCGCCAGCCGCGGCGGACGCCTTCTTGTACATCTCCTCGGCCAGCTTGTGCGACGCGCTGGTTAGCGCTTGCATCGCCGACTCGATGGCCGCGACGTCGTTGCCTTCCATCGCTTTACGGACGGCTGCAATCGCGTCCTTGATCTTGTTCTTGTCGTCCTCGCCGATCTTGTCCCCGTGCTCGGTCAGATTCTTCTCGGTACTGTAGATCAGCGAGTCGGCCTGGTTGCGTGCCTCGGCGAGCTTGCGCCGCTTCTTGTCTTCTTCGGTGTGGGCCTGGGCTTCTTTGACAAGCTTCTCGACCTCTTCCTTGCTGAGTCCGCTGGAGGCCGTGATCTTGATCGACTGTTCTTTGCCCGTGCCCAGATCCTTCGCGGACACATGCACGATCCCGTTGGCGTCGATGTCGAACGTCACCTCGATTTGGGGTACGCCGCGCGGCGCCGGCGGGATACCGACCAGGTCGAACTGCCCTAGCAGTTTGTTGTCGGCGGCCATCTCGCGCTCGCCCTGGAAGACCCGGATCGTCACCGCGGTTTGGTTATCAGCCGCCGTGGAAAAGATCTGGCTCTTCTTGGTCGGGATGGTCGTATTCCGCTCGATCAGGTGCGTGAAGATGCCGCCCAAGGTCTCGATACCCAGGGTGAGCGGCGTCACGTCCAGAAGCAGCACGTCCTTGACGTCGCCCTTCAACACGCCGCCCTGAATGGCCGCGCCGACCGCCACGACTTCGTCGGGATTCACGCCACGATGCGGTTCCTTGCCGAAAAATTCGCGGACAACCTGGATGACCTTGGGCATTCGGGTCATGCCGCCGACCAGCACCACTTCGTTGATGTCCTTTGCCGTCACGCCCGCATCGGCCAAGGCTTTCTTGCAGGGTTCGATGGTGCGCTGGATCAGATCGTCAACGAGCTGTTCCAACTTGGCCCGCGTGAGCTTGGTCACCAAGTGCCTCGGCCCGCTGGCGTCCGCAGTGATGAAGGGCAGGTTGATCTCGGTCTCCTGCGAAGACGACAACTCGATTTTCGCCCGCTCGGCGGCTTCCTTGAGCCGCTGAAGGGCCATCCGGTCCTTGCGCAGATCGATCCCTTGGTCTTTTTTGAACTCCTCCACCAGCCAGTCCATGATCCGGAGGTCGAAATCATCGCCGCCGAGGTAGGTGTCGCCGTTGGTGGACTTGACTTCGAAGACGCCGTCGCCGATCTCCAGAATGGAGATATCGAACGTCCCGCCGCCGAGGTCGTAGACCGCGATGCGCTCGTCCTTCTTCTTGTCGAGACCGTAGGCCAGCGAGGCGGCCGTCGGTTCGTTGATGATACGAAGCACGTTGAGGCCGGCGATCTGCCCCGCGTCCTTGGTGGCCTGGCGCTGGCTGTCGTCGAAGTACGCCGGCACGGTGATGACCGCCTCGCTGACTTTCTCCCCGAGATAATCCTCCGCCGTCTGCTTCATTTTCTGGAGAATCATCGCCGAGATTTCAGGCGGGCTGTACCGTTTACCGCGCAGCTCGACGTGCGCGTCGCCGTTGTCCGCCTCGACGATTTTATAGGGGAGCCTCTTGATCGCTTCCTGCACTTCTCGCGAACGGTACTTGCGCCCCATCAGCCGCTTGACGGAGAAAACGGTGTTTTCCGGGTTGGTGATGGCCTGACGCTTCGCGATTTGGCCGACCAGCCGTTCGCCTTTGTCCGTGATGGCGACAACCGACGGAGTGGTTCGACTGCCTTCCGCGTTGGCGATGACGACCGGGTCTCCGCCGCTCATGATCGCGACGCAGGAATTGGTGGTTCCAAGATCGATGCCGATGACCTTACCCATGTGCGTCTCCTTCCTTGTTCAAAAATTCATTGCATCCGTCGATGCCGCCCTTACGACGCGGAATCCTCGGGTTTGTCCTGCGTTCCTGTGGACACGCTGACCATAGCGGCACGCAGCAATCGGTCATGCAACAAATAGCCCTTTTGAAATTCTTCCACCACGGTGTTCGCCGCAACGGCGGCCGACTCGACTTGAGCCACAGCCTGATGGCAGGTCGGGTCGAACGGCTCTCCGACGCTCGCAATCGGACGGACTCCAAACTTTGCCAACGCTTCCGTCAGTTGCTTCAAGGTCAGTTCGACGCCCTGCACAAGAGCGTCGCCTCCGCCGTTCTCTTTGGCCGAGCGAATCGCACGTTCCAAGTTGTCGATAACCGGCAATAGCTCCCGTAAAAGTTGCTCGTTCCCGAATCGAATCTGCTCCCGTTGCTCCCGCTGCGTCACGCGCTTGTAATTCTCGAACTCTGCGGCCAGCCGGAGATACTTGTCCTGAAGCGCCTGACATTCCGCGGTCTTGGAAGAGAGCGCCTGCCTGAGTTCAGCTACCGGTCCCGTTTTTTCCTGCGACTCTTCCGAAGGAGAAGGGACTTCCTGAGTCTTTGCTTCTAACCCGTCGATTGTATTGGTGTTCTTCTCGTCTTGATCCACTGGTGTACCTACACAGGCTGCCAGATAGCCACCAAGACCGTAAAGTCAACAGGTCTCAACAGATTTGTTTCGTCGGGGATCTATCCGCGCGGGTGAAGAAAGCCGGGGCGGTGCGTGTGCGAAAAAGCGACTTCAACCTTCGCCTCGACTTCGCCGGTAGAGCAATTCCAGGCCGTCCAAGGTCAGGAGGGGATGCACTTCTCGGATCGTTCGAGATTCGGGAGCGATGATCGCAGACAATCCACCGGTCGCGATTACGAGGGAAGAATACCTCAACTCCTGTTCCATGCGTCGGACGATTTCATCCACCAGCCCCGCATAGCCGTAGACCAGGCCGGATTGGATGCTGCTCGCCGTGTCCCGGCCGATCACGGACTTGGGGCGGACCAGTTCCACCTTGGGTAATTGGGCCGTACGGGAAAACAGCGCATCCGCGGAGATGCCCAGACCCGGCGCAATGACGCCGCCGAGGTATTCGCCGGCCTTGGTGACGGCGCAGAAGGTGGTCGCGGTGCCGAAATCGACGATGATGAGGTCGGTTCGATAGCGGTGGTACGCGGCCGCCGCATTGACCAACCGGTCGCTGCCGATCTCTTTGGGGTTAGCGTAGCGCAAGGTGAGGCCGGTGTCCGTGTCAGAAGAGATCACCAGTGGAACTTGGCCGAAAAACGCCTGGGTCATGGTCTCGAAGGGGCGGGTCAAGGTGGGGACGACGCTGGAAATGACCGCGCCCGAGATCTGTTCCGGCTTCACTCCCGCCGCCGCCAGAAGGTTCGAGAACAGAACCCCGTACTCGTCGGAAGTCTTTCTGGGATCGGTCGCCAACCGCCAATGGCCCTTCAGGGTCCGACCGCCGAACAGTCCCCAGACGATGTTAGAATTGCCGATATCGATGGCCAACAGCATGGGTCAAATTTTACCCTGTCTTCGCCTGGAGTCGCCATCATCTCAGGTGGAGAACATCCCCGGCGTGAATCTCCAACAGCTCCGGATGCGGGACAGCGGACGGTGTGCCGCTGTAAATAATTCTCAGGCAGCCGTTCTCGGCGATCGAGTCGGCCATCCCTTCGATCCGTTCGCCCTGCGCTAGGGTGACGAGGACCCTGCGTCCCAGGGTCGCGCAACGGCCGCTGTATTCTTGTCTCAACCGCTCGATCGGCTCCGACGCGAGCAGCTCCAAGCGACGCTCAACCTGCTCCAAGAGCCTCGCCAACAACCGCGCGCGATCGACCGAATGACCGGTCTCCGCCATCAGCGAGGTGGCGCTCCAGCGAAGATCGCCGGGAAACCGGTCGCGATCGATATTGACGTTGAGGCCGATGCCGATGACGACGAACGGGGTGCCGTCCCGACGGCACGCGCTTTCACAGAGCAAGCCGCCGACTTTCCGGTCATTCACCAACAGGTCATTGGGCCATTTGAGCAACGGCGTCAACGAAGTCTCCCGTTGAACCGCGTCGGCGCAGGCCAGGGCCGACGCCAGCGGAATCCATGACAACCACTGCGCCTTTCGTTCCGGTGATGGCTGACGCAACACGATCACCGAGCAAGACAGATTCAGCCCGCGCGGCGAGAACCACGACCGGCCGCGGCGCCCTCTTCCGGCGGTCTGGAATTCCGCGACCACGGTCGTGCCGTCTTCCGCTCCTTGCTGGGCCAACGTCGCCGCTGCGGTGTTGGTGGAATCCGTCTCCTCCAGAAGATGGAGCGTGCGCCCGATGGTCCTAGTCGAGAGGTGCTTTTTGATCGAGTCGAGCGTGAGCGGGGGCGAAAGGGATGAGTGAGACACGGGTTACGCGATCCGGCGCCGGGTTCTGAGCGGAAGAATATCCATGCTGATATCGGCGGCTGGAGCCGAATGGGTCAGCGCGCCGATCGAAATGAAATTTGCCCCGGCTTCGGCCATCTCCCGGACATTCTCCAGCGTGATGCCGCCCGAGACTTCCACCAGGGCTCGCCCTTTGATCATGTCCACGGCCAGGCGCACGGTCGCCGGGGCCATATTGTCGAGCAGGATGACATCGGCCCCTCCGTTCAGCGCCTCGCGGATCTGTTCGAGGGACTCCGCCTCGACGATGATCCGCAGGCCGTGAGGGCTACACTCCCTCGCCAGGCGGCAGGCGTCTGCAACGTTGAGCCCCTGCCCTCTCAAGAGGGCGAGGTGGTTGTCCTTGATCAAGACGCCGTCGCCAAGGCTATGGCGATGATTCCACCCGCCGCCCAGCCGGACCGCCCACTTTTCCAGGGCACGTAATCCAGGCACGGTCTTTCTCGTGTCCAGGATCCTGACCGGATAACCGCGAACGGCTCGGCAGAATCGCGCAGTAAGGGTCGCGATGCCGGACAGGTGTTGCAGGAAGTTGAGGGCGATCCGCTCGCCCATCAAGAGCGAGCGACCGTCGCCTTCGATGGCCAACAGGACGTCGTCCTTTACGAGCTTCGCTCCCTCCTTCACCGCACGGGTGATTTTCAGCGAAGGATCGACCGAGCGGAAGACCTCACGTGCCGCAGCGATGCCGGCCGCAACCAGTGTCTGCCGGGCTACGATCAGTCCCCGAGCCGGGCAGGGACCGGAAAAGAGCGCCGCGGTCGTCGCGTCGCCGAGGGCAAGGTCTTCCCGAAGTGCCGAGCGAACGGCCTGATAGATGTCTGTGGAGGGGATGGGGATCATGGTGCTCGTCGCCGCATGATCGCGCGGAGCTGCTCTTCGCTGCTCAGCAGGATGGCTTGATCACGTTGCAGAACCTTGAGGCGCTCCTGATGCTCGGCGACGACGTCGGGAGGCGCCTTGGATGTGAAGTCGGCGCTCTTGAGTTTGGCTTCCAATCGTTGGGCTTCCGTGGCCCCCTCAGCTTTCTGCTTGCTGATCCGGGCCAGGGCCTTCTGCAAGTCGACGTCTCCTTCGACCACCATGCCGACGGTCAGGCCTTCCTCGGCGAGTCTCAACAAGTTGGATGCAGGCCACCGGTCGAGTGGAATCACCTGCACGACCCCGCGACCGAGGTGCGCGATGTGTCCCTGCAGATTTTCCAGAATCATGCCATTACGCTCATGGCTCCCCCAAGCGAAAAAGTCCACCGGCTTTCCAGGAGGGTAGTTCAGCAATACTCTGGCGGTTCGGGCGGTCGTGACACACTGTTCAAGGATGCTGAACGCGTCTTCCGTCTCCTTGGAGTCCCAATCGGGTCGTTTGTCGGGATAGGGTTGAATCACGACGCTCTCGCCTTTATGAGGCAGCGCCTGCCAAATCTCTTCCGTGATAAACGGCATAAACGGGTGCAACAGACGTTGGACGGTCTCGAACGTTTCCACAAGAGTGTGTTTGGTCCGTCGAGCTTCCACTGAGTCTTTGTTCTGCAAGGCCGGCTTGATCAGCTCCAGATACCAATCACAGTACTCGTGCCAGATAAAGTGATATAAGTGGCCGGCGGCCCGGTCGAAACGATAGTGTTCCAGCTCCTGGTTCACGTTTCGGATGGTGACGTTCAGTCGACTTAGGATCCACCGATCGGGAAACGAACGCGCTGCGGCCGGAATGTCCTCCCGCGGGCCGTCGAGGTGCATGAGGATGAACCGGGCCGCGTTCCAAAGCTTGTTGGCGAAGTTCCGGTAACCTTCGATCCGCTCTTCCGACAACTTGATGTCGCGACCGGGAGAGGCCATGGAGGCCAGTGTGAAGCGCAGCGCGTCGGTGCCGTACTGCTCCATCACGTGGAGGGGATCGATGACGTTGCCCTTCGACTTGCTCATTTTCTGACCCTCGGCGTCCCGGACCAACGCATGGATGTACACGTCGCGGAACGGCACGTCGCCGGTGAACTTGAGCCCCAGCATGATCATCCGGGCGACCCAGAAGAACAGAATATCGAGACCCGTGACCAGCGTCGAGGTCGGGTAGTAGGTCCTCAATTCAGGCGTCTCGTCCGGCCAGCCGAGCGTAGAGAAGGGCCAGAGCCCGGACGAAAACCAGGTGTCGAGTACGTCGGGGTCTTGCACGAATTTCTGGCCTCCGCAATCGGGGCACCGAGTTGGCGCTGATCTCGCCACCACAGGCCGGGCTCCTTGCGCGATGGTGTAGGTCCACTTCGTGATGTCCGGCAGTGGTCCCCCTTCGGCAGTGGCGCCAACGGCGTGGCCGCTCTTCACGATGTGCGCTTCATTACAGCTCATGCAGTACCAGGCTGGAATCTGATGGCCCCACCAGATTTGACGGGAAATGCACCAATCCTTGATGTCCCGCATCCAGCCCAGATAGTTATTGATCCAGGTTTCTGGGATCAGGCGGATCCGCCCGTCCTCCACCACCTTGATCGCTGGCTCGGCGAGCGGCTTGATCTTGACGAACCACTGCGGCGACAGATAGGGCTCGACGACCGTCTTGCAGCGGTAGCATTTCCCGATCGCCATTGTGTGGTCTTCGACCTTCGTCAGATAGCCGCCTTCGCGTAGCGCCTCGACGACGATCGTCCGGGCCTGGTGGACAGGTTTCAGAGTCAGGTTCAATGACCGATGCACTTTGGCTACGTCAAGTGCGACGCCATCGATCTGGGCTCGCGCCGTCAAGAGGGATATCCGGGGGAGTCTATGCCGTTCGGCAGCCTCGAAGTCGTTGAAGTCATGAGCTGGCGTGATCTTGACGGCGCCCGTGCCGAATTCCCGATTGACCAGTATCGGGTCCCCAACGATCGGAATCGTACGGTCGGTCAGCGGAAGCTCTGCCTTCTTCCCGATCAACCGGTTGTAGCGCTCGTCTTCGGGATGGACGGCGACGGCGGCGTCGCCCAGCATCGTCTCGGGCCGCGTGGTGGCGACGGTCAGGGCGGTGCCCGGATCATCCGCCAACGGATAGCGGATGTAGTACATCTTGCCTCTGATGTCTTCGTGCTCGACTTCGATGTCGGACAGCGCGGTGAGGCAGCGGGGGCACCAGTTGATGAGCCGCTCGCCTCGATAAATGAGACCGTCCTCGTAAAGGCGGACGAAGACCTCGCGGACCGCTTTGGAGAGTCCCTCGTCCATGGTGAAGCGCAGCCGGTCCCAGTCGCAGGACGCCCCGAGACGCTTCAGTTGCTGAATGATGGTGTCGCCCGCTTTGGCTTTCCATTCCCAGACCCGTTGGAGAAATCGTTCCCGCCCCAATTCTTCGCGCGTCGTGCCTTCGGCGAGCAGTTGTCGTTCCACCACGTTCTGCGTCGCGATGCCGGCGTGGTCGGTGCCCGGCATCCAGAGCACGTTGCGCCCCTGCATGCGGCGCCAGCGGATCAGGATATCCTGCAGGGAGTTGTTCAACGCGTGTCCGACATGGAGCGACCCGGTGACATTCGGCGGGGGAATGACGATGCAGTACGGTCGACCGGGATGGGTCACGGATGCGCGAAAATAGCCGCGCTCGAGCCACACCTGATACCAGCGTTCTTCGACCTGCTTCGGGTCGTAGGTCTTGTCAAGCTGCCGTCCCGACATAAGCCTTGCGCCTACGCAAGATGAGCGGGCATCTTAACATGCCCGATCCACCCTCACAAGGCGCGGCGCGCGCATGTATGCGGGTCATCGAACCGCCCGCGCTTGTCCGCGTGCGGCTTACCGTGTTATACATGCGCGCCGCCTGGGAGCGGAGTTGCTTTTGAGCCGAGAAGAATGGAGAGGTCATGGCCCGAGGACGAGAGAAGGACAGAAAAACGAGAAGGAAGCATCGGAAGAACATTCAGCGGTTGAAAGCCCTGGCGAGGGCGCGGCGCAGCAAAAAGGGGAAAAAGGCGTGAGAGATTCGTGGACTGGGACGAAGGCGGAGATTACGCTGTCAGTCTTTTGATCTCGTCTTTAACGTGATTCTCTGCGAGATCCGGTACGATCTGCCGAACGGCCAGCGCGATGCTCTTCTCGGCGATTTCTCTCACCACGGTTTCCGCGGCGTCGCGCGCATGTCGCGCCGCTGCTTCCTGTACGGCTTCCTTCAGGAGCTGATCGATCGCCCCCAATTGTTCGCGGACAATGCCCGGCAATTGTCTGCGGATGACCGATTCGACAAGTTGTCCCCCAGCGTGTTCGATCGTGTTCTGCATGGCCGAGACGGCAGATTCTTGGATGTGCTTCGAGAGCATCGATTCGAGGTCCGACTTCTGTCGGGTCATGGCCTTCGGCAACTCGTCCGCAATGCCGTCGCGAACCACTTGAGCGATCCGTTCCGCCAGCAAGCCGCCAGCGAATTGCTTCTCGATTTCGTCTTTGACGGCTTGTGATATTCGGGCTTCGACCTGCCGGCTGAACATTCCTGTCAGGAGTTCCTCCGCTTTTCGCTCCGCGCGCTCGGTTATGGATTGCACCAGATGGCCGAGCAGGTCGCGCATGGCCTCCTCCGCGACGCTTCCCGACTGCGCTTGGGATTCCGTCCGAGAAGGTGGCGGCGTCGAGGAATCCGGAGTCGAGGCGACAGGGGAAGCTGACAGTTCGATGACAGGAGCCTCCTGCTCTTCGGCTGACGGCTCGCTGTCAGAATGGTCGGACAGCTCGACGGATTCGTCGGTGTCGGTGGTCTGAGATTCAGGCGGCCACATCTTCCGTTTGAGCGTCGAGCTTGTGGCGTTGGCTTTGGTCTGCTTGCCGTCTTGATGCAAACTCTTGATCACTTCCAGCAGGTGCTCGGCTTGAAAGGGTTTCTTGAGGAAAGCCTTGACGCCCAGGGACCGCAAGTGGTCCTCGTCCGGCCGGTCGGAAAGAGTGATCAACGAGATGATGGACGTGTCGGACAGATTGTCATGCCGATTCAGTTCCTTGCAAAACCCTGAGAACGTCATCTTCTCGAGATGATAGTCCGCGATGATCAGATTCGGACTCAGGCGCTTGGCCGCTTCAAGCGCGGTCGGGCCGTCTTGAAACCCGACGACCTCGAACCCCTCGGGGGCGGAGATTTGCTCGACCATCCGCCGAACGGCCGGGCTGCTGTCGACGATGAAAATGCGAGAGGCCACGTAAGTCTCCAATTTCATTGAACTATTGTGAAAGCTAGCAGAGGGTCTAGGTTCTGTCAAGGAAAGCGATGGGGATGTTTTGACTTCCACTTCGCGGGCTGAATAGAATCCGCGCACGCGAGACAACTCTAGCGGGCTTACGGACGAGCCCCAGGGTACCGCTGCCCCGATGTTCATCCTAGAGGGTTAGCCGCAGCCTCATGGGTGCCGCTTTGCTTTCAGGAATCCACCGATGAGGACCGTCGTGCAGGATCTCATTTCCGCCCGGGAGCTCAGTCGGAGGACGTCGACTCCGTGACGAACCGGATTCAGGTCGTCTTTTTCGACGCGGCCGGGACGCTGTTCCGCGTCAAGGGCTCGGTCGCCGAGATCTATCTTCGGTACGCGGAGAAATACGGAGTGAAGCGGACGGGCGAGACCCTTGCCGCCGTAAAGGCCGCTTTCGTGCGGGCGTTTCAGGAAGCGCCGCCGCCGGTGTTTGCCGCCGTCGATCCAGCGGAAATCAAACAATGCGAACGGATGTGGTGGTTCGACATCGTCCATCATGTGTTCTACCGGGTCGGGATGTTCGAAAGGTTCGACGACTATTTCGATGAAATCTTCCAGGCCTTCGATGGGCCGGAGTGTTGGACGCTCTACCCGGAGACGCTCGGCGTGCTCAAGGAATTAAAAGAACGCGGGTACGAATTGGGGATCGTGTCCAATTTCGATTCGCGGCTGTTCAACGTGTTGAGAGGGTTGGGGATCGCCGATCTGTTCGACACGGTGACGATTTCGAGCCTTGCTCGCGCAGCCAAGCCGTCGCCCAGAATTTTTCGTGTCGCGCTGGACAAACATGCGGCCGATCCGGACGAGGCGCTTCATGTCGGTGACAGTCTGACCGAAGATGTTCAAGGAGCAAGGGCGGCCGGACTGTGGGCGGTCCACCTCCAACGAGACAGACCGGAAGGCGATCGGCCGGACCGCACCGACGCGCGGCGTCGGACCATCGCCACTCTCGATGAACTTCCCACGGTGTTGCCCGGCTTGGCGCCGACTCCCGATTTGGAATAGCGAAGTTGCCCGAATCGCCCGCGGCGTCATCCTGTGAGGGTGTCTCGTTGGAATCGCGGATCGCGCCCAAGATAATCTTCCGGCTTGGCCACCCGCTCGTTGATCCATTCAATGACTGCGACATGGCCCAAGCTTTCGGGATCGTTCGGGAGGTAATCGGGAACGACCGCTAAGACATGAAATCCCATTTTGAGTTGGAATGAGAGGGTGGGATCGGTGAGTGTTCCTCGCAGAACGGCAAGGACGTAGTCTTCGGCGCTCATCCGGTCGGCGTAGCGGTGGTATCCCCGCAAACGGGCGCCGGCTCGAACACGCAGCAGCTTTAGACGTGTCACTACGTCGCGTCTCGCCCGGTAGAGCGCCGTTCCGATCCCGCGACGTTGCAGGGAAGGCTGCACCATGACTTCCGCGCCGTAGAGCGTTCGCCCGCGCTCCGGATCATGATTCGTGAACATTCCGTTGGCCGTAAAATCCCGCCAGGACTGCCGCACGTCATAGTCGTTCCACAGGATGATCGGGCTCGCGGCCATGCCGGCGACACGGTCCGTTCCGGCTTCGACAGCGACCAGTTGGCCTTCCGGAAACATGCGAAGGTGCGAGGTCAACTGCGCAGCGGTCCAGGGAGGGCTCAGAGGGTAGACCAGCTTCGACAACTCGATGATCTGTGGAATGTCGGCCGGCTGCGTGGTGCGGACCACGATGGGTCCCAGCGTCGGGCTCACAAGCGGACCACTTCTGGCTTCCCGGCGATCTGAAGGGAGCGGTGGCTGTCCAGGAGCGGCAGCACCGTAACCCCTGCCGCTCGTCGGTGCAGCTCGGCACCACTAGAATGTGCGCGCCCTCGCGCCCGGCCGCGCGGGCGATTTCCGGAAATTCCACGTCGTAACAGATCGTGATGGCCAATCGTCCGAACGTCGTGTCGAAGATGCGGAATGCGGATCGGGCCGAGACGTTCCACTCTTCTCGTTCGAAGCGGGTCATGTGGAGCTTGCCTTGGACTCCGTGGCTTCCCGACGGGCTGAAGATGAAGCTGTCGTTGTAAACCGGATCAGACCCGTCGTCCAGGACCGGAATCGTCCCGGCCACGATGTAGATCCGATTCGCGACGGCCAGCGCCTTCATGAAGTCGAGAAAACGCGGCGCCTGCCGGGCCAAATCGCGGACCTGCTCACGGATCGGTTTCTTGACGTCGCCGAGCGTAAGGAGTTGAACAGTGAAATACTCCGGAAACACGAGCAGATGAACTTTGTAGTCCGCCGCCGTTTCGACCAGCGCCGTGACCTGATCGCGGAACTGCTCGAACGTCTGCACGGGGCGAATGAAGTATTGCAGCGAGGCGACGCGAATGCTCTGCATGGTGTCGGAAGTGCGGGCGAGCGGGCATGCACACGACCACCGTCAGCCCGGGATGCGGCTACCATAGCGGACGTGTGCCGGAAAGTCCAGGTGCGGGAGCATCGCCGGGCACGGACCATTGCAGGGTCGAGAGCGCTGGGCAGGTGCAGCAAAAGCGCATCATGAATGATGCGCGCTAGAGCAGGTAAGGAACGATCTCGGCGGCCCGGCCCTGGACGGAGACATCGACCATCTCCGCATAAGGCGTCGGATCCCGATTAATCTCGACGACATAGGCGCCCTGCTCTTTGGCCAGGGGGCCGAACATGGCGGCGGGATAGACCAGACCGGATGTGCCGATGATCAGAAAGATGTCGCACGCCTGCGCGGCGGCGTAGCTGCGATGCAAGGGCTCTTCAGGCAGCGCTTCGCCGAACCACACAATATGCGGGCGCAGCAAGCCGCGGCACCCGGCGCAGGAAGGAAGAATCGCAATGGGCACCTCTCGGTTTTCCGTGACAGCGCCGCACCGCGTGCAGCGGACCTTCCAGATATTGCCGTGGATTTCAGACAGCTTCCGGGAGCCGGCCGCGCGATGCAGACCGTCTACGTTCTGGGTGATGAGCCAGAACTGCGGGAACCGCTGTTCCATCTCGGCCAATGCGTAATGGGCGGGGTTGGGATGCTTGGTCGCGATCAGTTCCCGCCGCCAGTTGTACCACTCCCAGACCAGGCGTGGGTCGCGCGCGAAGGCTTCCGGCGTGGCGAGGTCTTCCGCCTTGAAGTTCCGCCAGAGACCGTCGGTTCCGCGGAACGTGGGGATCCCGCTATCGGCGGAGACGCCGGCGCCGGTGAGCACGGTGACCGAACGGGCCGAAGCCAGACGCGCTTTCACTTCACGGATTTTCGAATCGTGGGACGACATGCGGGCATTATACGCCACTTTTTCGGACCGAAACGGACGTGCTATAGTGGCCGTGGCGATCGGTTGCCGGTACTCGGCCGGTATTCTCCAGTGGGTTGCTCACGTGCGTGCTGTTGACCGATGAGTGCCGGCGGTCGGATGCGGAGGGATGCATGAATCAGATCATGATGGTGGGCGCCGGGGCGGTCGGCGGATTTTTCGGCGCTCATTTGGCGAGACACCATCCGAACGTGTCCTTTCTCTTGCGACCGAGGACCCTGGAGGCCGTGAAGGCGCGCGGCCTGACGATTCGAAGCGCCACCGGGACCTTCACGGTCAACCCTGTTGCGGCGTCGGATCCCCGAGCGTTACCGAGACCCGACCTGGTGATCCTTTGCGTGAAGGCCTACGACCTCGACGAAGCGATGACTCAACTCGAACCGGTCCTCGCGGAACAAACGGTTCTGCTCACCCTCCAGAACGGGGTCGATGCGGAGGATCGGATCATCCAACGCCTGAGGCGGGACTGCGTCGTGGGCGGGGTTGCCTTCATCTATGCGAAAATCGCCGAGCCGGGTGTCATCGAACATTACAAGAAGGGCACCCTCGCGATCGGGGAACTCATGGGGCACAAGAGCCAGCGGGTGCTCCGGATTGCGGAGTTGTTCGCCCAGTCCGGCATTCCCTGCCGGATTGTGGAGGACATCCGGCGGAGCAAATGGGAGAAGATGTGTTGGAACTGCGTCTTCAATCCGTTGACCGTCATCATCAATGATCGGGTGGCGAAGGCGTTGGACCATCCGGAAATGCTCAGCGTGATCCGTCACATCGTCGGAGAAGTCGCCGCGGTCGCGGCGGGCTGCAAGGTGCCGTTGGCCCCGGATATGGCGGAGCAGGTGGTGAAGTGGACGCAGGAGATACGGGACATCCATACCTCCATGTACGACGATTGGAAGGCCGGTCGGCGGACGGAGATCGAATATTTGAACGGATACGTGGCGCGGCGGGGACGGGAGTTGGGCATCCCTACCCCGCTCAACGACGCGTTGACGGCGATCATCAAGACGATCACGGAGAAGGAAAAGACCGGGCCGGACGTCTTGCGGATCGATGGCGCAGTTCTTCAACCTGTGACGCTCGACCGGGCGGCGTTGGCGGCTTTGCCGGCCGAGCATCACGTCTCGGATCTCAGCTCGCTGCTGCCGGGAGTAAAGGGGAAGGGCATTAAGGTGAAAGGTCTCCTCGAGGTGCCGGCACTGGAGGTCGACGCTGACCACGTGACGTTCCATTCTCAGGACGGTCAGTTCGCCGCGAGCCTGACGCTCGCGCAAGCGAGCGAGCATGGGGTGCTCGTGTACGAGATGGACGGCGCCTCGCTTCCGGCGTCGAAAGGGGGGCCCTTCCGTCTCGTGACGCCGGGATTAGGCGATCTCTGCGCCAATGTGAAAGGGGTGGTCCGCATCGAAGTGACCCGGGGTCCGGGAAAAGATACGCGGCCATCGGTGAAGCGACATTGTTGATCCTCCCTCGGCCTCTTGCCCAAACGGCAACCGGATCGGTCCGGTTGTCCAAATCACGGTTTCTTTCCGGCCTTCAGTGCCACAAGCGGCTGTATCTGGAAATTCACTCGCCTGAACTGGCGACCGAGCCGGACGATGCGACCCGGGCGATCCTCGACAGAGGTCAAGAGCTCGGCGCCTTGGCACGACGTCGTTTCCCGGGCGGTGTCCTCGTTGAAGCGGACCATCGCCGCATGAGCGAAGCCCTGTCTCGGACTGCCGAATGGCTGGCCGATCCGGCCGTTCCGGCGATTTTCGAGGGCGCCTTTCAGTTCGAGGACGTGCTCGTTCGCGTGGATATTCTGGAGCGGCTGGCCGGCGATCCGTCCGGTCCCGCCGCTTGGCGGCTGATCGAAGTCAAATCCTCCTCCAGGGTGAAGGAGGTCCATGTCGATGATCTGGCCATTCAAGCGTTCGTGTTGAGAGGGGCCGGCATTCGCCTGCTCGAGGCCGGCCTGATGCATGTGAACACTCGCTATCTCTACGAAGGGGGCGAGATTGATCTGGTCCAACTGTTTCTCGTGCAAGATCTCACGGAGCAGGTCGAGAGTCGGCTCGGCGCTGTCCCTGATCGGTTGGCCGAGATGCGCACCATGCTGACTTCATCCGGTGCCCCGGCCATCGAGCCGGACGGGCATTGTCATACGCCGTACGAATGTCCGTTCTGGCGGCACTGCACGCAGAGCAAGCCCGCCCGTTGGATCTTTTACCTCCCCGGGAGGGAGCGGACGTTTCACACACTCATGCAGGAGGGGATTCAGACCATCGACGACATTCCGGAAGAATTCAAGCTCTCTTCGATGCAGCGCCGCGTGAAGGCCAACGTGGAATGGGTGAGCCCCGGGCTCAAGAGGGCGCTCGCGACGGTGCAGTATCCGGTGCACCATCTGGACTTCGAGACGTTCATGCCGGCCGTTCCGAGATATCCCCGGACGAGACCCTATCAGGCCATCCCGGTCCAGTGGTCCGATCACGTCGAAACCGAAGACGGGCACGTTCAGCATCATGAGTTTCTCAGCCTGGAGCCGAGCGATCCTCGCGAAGAACTAGCTGTCGCGCTCCTGGATTCATTGGGACGGGAGGGCAGTATCTGCGTGTACTCAGGTTATGAGCGGCAGGTGTTGGAGCAACTGGCGGAGGCAATTCCGGCATTGCGACCGGACATCGAACGGGTGATCACCCGCCTCTGGGATCTGCTCGAGGTCATCAAAGCCCACTACTATCATCCGGAGTTCCAAGGATCCTTCTCGATCAAGGCTGTTCTGCCCGCTGTCGTCCCGACGCTGGGCTACGAGGATTTGGAGGTGCGGGACGGGCAGATGGCGGCCCAGGCATATGAACGGATGGTGTTTGTGGAGACCGATTGGGTGGAAAAGATGCGTCTTCGGGATGCCTTACTCCGTTATTGCGCCCGGGATACCTTGGCGATGTTGGAATTGAGGAGAGCGCTGTGGCGTAAGGAACCGACAGTCTGAACTCTAAGCGAATCTACAGAGCGGACTGTCATGCACGAAATCACGCTGTCTATCCCGTCGGTCACAACGGGGAGGCCTTCGGGTCGGGCAGGATGGAAGGTGCCGGACCCGGTTCTGTACTTAGCCAGTCGCCGAGAACGATCGCCTGGCTCCCGGTACGAGCAGCGCCATGAAAGGAAGAACACGTGAGGCGTTTGTCCGCGTGCATCAATGACGAACAAGCCCGAAAGAGCACGCGGTACGCACCAAGTGGGGTTTGGCGGAGAGGGTGGGATTCGAACCCACGGTCCCTTACGGGACAACGGTTTTCGAGACCGCCCGATTCGGCCACTCTCGCACCTCTCCACCGCCCTTGCTGAGCCGGCCGCCAGGCGGGTGTTCCAGGCGGCCGGAAAGACGACTGCAGGGGCCGAAGCTTATCGTGAGCGTAAAACTTTTGCAATCGGAATGAACGCATGGATCGTGGTGAACGCCCATAAGAGCGATGGCGGATTGGCCGTGCTTCTGGTAGGCTGCGGAGCAATCCTAAACGCCTGACCGTGCGCGGCGGACCGATAGCCCGATCTCCTCCATCTGCTGAACTTCTGTCAACGTGCAGACCAAAGCCTGGCCTGTCCCTTCCGACGTGCCGGTGTTGCAGCCGCAGGATATTCATGTATGGCGCGCCTCCCTGACGTGTCCCCCGGAAGCCTACGATCGTTTTTGGCGGCTTTTGTCAGCCGATGAACGGGCCAGAGCGGAGCGGATCATATCCGCTGACCGGCGAGCCCAGCTCATCGCTGCGCATGGAATCCTGAGAACGTTGTTGGGCGGGTATCTGGGGCGAGATCCCAGGACGCTCAGCTTCGGCGTCGGTCCGCAAGGCAAGCCCATGCTGCAGTCCGGCCGAAAGCCGACCCGTGACCTGCGATTCAACCTGTCGCACTCGCACGAGCATGTGCTCTATGCCTTCGCGTGGGGAAGGGAAGTGGGAGTCGATGTCGAGTGCATACGGGAGCACGTCGATGTGCTCAAACTTGCCGAACGGTTTTTTGCGCCGCGTGAAGCATCAGCGCTCCGCGAGCGTCCTCCTGAAGAGCGGCGGCGGTTGTTCTTTACTTTGTGGGTGTGTCGCGAAGCATGCCTGAAGGCCTGGGGGATCGGGCTGACTGTCCCGCTTAATCAGTTGGAGGTCGAACTGATTCCGGGTCAATCGTCCGCGCGCGTCACGATCAAGAAGTCCGGTGTCGAAACCCGCAGTGGCCGCGTCCGCTTATTGCCGTTGGACGGGGGATATGTGGGCGCCGTCGCAGCGGAAGGCGAGAAAGCGAGGATCCGGTGCTGGCAGTGGAAGGAATCGGAAGGTCCCGACTCGATGAGATGAGCCTGAGAAGGAAAGCCGCCGAAGCTGGATCGTTGGTCTAGCGAACCGGGAGACCGGCCCGCTCGCCGATGTCGCGTAACCGACGGAAAAAACTCTGCATCAGCTCCTGGCTTTCCCGCTCCAGCACGCCTCCGACGACCTGAACTCGATGATTGAGACGGCGTTCGGCGGGAATGTTGAAAACCGATCCGCAAGCCCCGGCCTTGGGATCCCTCGCGCCGAAGACCAGTCGGGCGATCCGCGACTGAATGATCGCTCCGGCACACATCGAGCAGGGTTCGACGGTCACGTACAGCGTGGCGCCGGTCAAGCGCCATGTCCCCAGCCGCGTCGCGGCTTCACGGATCGCCACAACTTCGGCATGCGCGGTGGGGTCCTGCCAGGCCTCCCGGTAGTTGTGCACCTGCGCTACCACCTGACCGTCCAGTGCCAGCACCGCGGCGATCGGCACTTCCCCGAGCGCAGGGGCCAGCCTGGCCTGCTCCAGCGCCAACCGCATGAATTCGACGTCCTTCTCCGTGAACTCCATCATGATCCTGTCCCTCGACTCTCCGTCCGTGCAGTGTGCGGATAAAACGGGCGTTATCTTAGCACAGCCTTCCGGTTGGGAGAAGCCGGTACGCCATTCCGATTCAACGGGCGGTTGCAGACGAGCGGCGTACCCACTCGAACTCATAACGCAGTTGGAGCGCGAGATACCGCTGAACCAGCCCGCCGCGGTCCAGCGGCATGTCGCGCTCGTGGATCAGGCTGAGCTCCAGGTCTCCATGCCGCAGCGCCAGGCCGACGACCAAGTCCAATTCGGTCGGGCGCACGGCGTTGTCGGCGCTCCGGTCCGTGAAGAAATTCGTGTCGGCGAACAGCACGAGGCGGTTGCGATACAGATCCAGGTCCGCGTGCGCGACGTATCGGAAAAGCGCCCGGCCGGTGTTGTCGGGGCGGGCGAAGTAGTTTTCGTTGTGGAACAGCCAGCCGGCCCCGGCGTAGGTCGTCAGGTTTTGGTTGGGGAAATGCGTTCGCCACCAACTCAACTGCTGTGCGTCAGGCCAGCGGTAGGTCACCAGCGTGTCCGCATAGATCTGTTTGACTCCGCTCCGATCGAGCGGCGCGTCGCGCTCGTACTGCAGGCGCCACCCCCAGTTGCCCAGCGAGCCGGTGAACGCGAATGTGGCGTCCCATTCCGAGAGCGTGATCCAGCCGTCGCGCCGGTCGGAAAAGAAATTTTGATCGGTGTAAAACTGCAGGTATTGTTTGTACAGATCGGTTTCGAGATGCAACATGTGGCGTAGGGCGACGAGTCCGGTGTTGTCCGGTCTGGCGGCGAAGGTCGGATTGTCGAGAAACGCGGCGGTGAGCAGATAGCCTCGGAGCCAGTGTTGCTCGGCCATTTCAGCGCCACCGGGCTCCTCCGTGTCGCCGATGGCCGGCAGCGGCCGTCCGTATTTTTCCAGCGCCCATGCCGGAGCGATCCATGAAACGGAAACGGCCAGACAGGCCAGGATGGTGACGCTCCGGAAAGAGGGAGTCGCTGCTGGCCTTCGCATGAGGAGGAGCACTCCTTGGACATGTGATCGTAGGCGTTGACGACAAGACGACCGTGAGCACACGAAAATCTGGCTCTTGTAACGGCCCTACACGGGCCTGTCAAGCCGGGAGGGGGTGGGGTCTACAGGTGACCGATGAGATAGATCGCGCCGGTCGGCTGGGGACGGCCGCCTGCCGGTTCCAAGCTGACGGCGAATTGGTTGATGCGGGAGAAATCGGGGAGGTGTTTGATTAGCAACCGGCCTTTCTGTCCCGCGTCCGGGGCGAAGGTGCCCGCGCTGACGGGCTTCTGCTCGATGGCCCAGAGTTGGTAGGTTTTCCCGCCTGGGAGCGGAGGCAGGTTGAAGGCGTACAACCACGCTTTCTTCGTATCGGGATCGTACAGCAGCAGCCCGCCGGCTCCTTTCGCCATCTCGGAACCGGTCAGTGAGACGACTTTGACGGTCGGAATCCGCAAGAGCGCCGCGACCTCATCCTGCTGGACGCGCGCACGACGGAATGCGGGGATGCCTTTCTCGAGCTGAGCCAGTTGCGCGTGCGCATCGTCAAGTTCGGCTTCGCGGCGGATCACGGTGTCGCGCAACTCGCCGATCTCGGCATTCCGCATCTCGAGTTCGTGTCGCAACTGCGTGAGGGCGGTCTCTTTGTCTTTGATTTCCCGTTGGAGCGACGCCGTCTTCGCGGTTTCCCGTTGGAGCGCTGTTTCGAGCTGTTGGAGCCGACCCGTTTCGGCCGGCATCTGCATGTAGAGAGTCCAGCCGACATAGCCGGCTCCGGCGACGACCAGCAGCGCGGCGAACGCCAGCGCAAAGCGCGCGGTGTTGGAAGGAAACGAGCGCGTGGACGGAAGCGGCGGGAACAGGTGGTTCATCCACTCGCCCGGTTCGAGACTGGGTCGGTTCGGCCGCTTGGCTGTCTCGGCGTCGGCCGGGCTGCGAGCGGCCATGATCTTGGCTTTCAGCCCGCGTGGAGGAGGTGTGGGAGCCAGTCCGTACGGCAGCAGGGCCGCCACGGCCTGATACTCCTTCAACGCCGCGTGGCAGGACGGGCAGCCGGACAGTAAATGCGCCTCGAACGCCTGCCGGTCCGTACGTTCCAGCCCGCCGACCGCATACAAGGGGACCGCTTCCTCGAATTCTTCGTGGATCATCGAGCTTCACCCTGCTCGCAGCATCCCTTCAAAGCGGTGCGCAGCTTATTCATGCCGAGTTTGATCCTCGTCTTGATCGTTCCCACTGGTTGATTCAACCGCGCGGCGATTTCCGTGTGGGACAATCCCTCGTAATAGGCCAACTCCAGCGCCTGTCGTTGGGATTCCGGCAACTCGGCCAACGCCTTGCCGACGGCATTCCGCAACTCGTGGTCCGCTTGGATATGGAACGGGTCGGGCGACTGGTCTGGCAGATGGGGCGAAGGTTGCTCGGTCGAATCGACGACGGTATGGGCCTTTGAGGCCCGCGCGCGCAGCCGGTCGATCGCGCGGCTTCTGGTAAGCGTCACCAGCCAGGCCATCGGCGTGCCCCGCCCGACATCGTACCGGGCGACTTTCTTCCACACCTCCAAGTAAATGTCCTGGAGCAGTTCGGCCGCCTCGTCCCGATTCCCCAGAATGCGAAAAGCCAGCGTGTACAACAGCGAGCTGGACTGATCATACAGTTGGCTGAACGCTTGGTGATCTCCCTTGACCACTCGGGCCATGAGCTTCGGGTCGATCACCGATGAAGCGTGTCGGGAAGAGGTATCCATACAGGTCGGTGATTAGCGGGATCGAATCTTCCCGTGCAACTTACACGCCTCAATCATAGCATTCTACGTTTGAAACCGACAGAAAGATGTATGCGTAACCTTATGGGAAACGAAGGAAAGTATTGGACCCGGCAAACGACCGAAGGAGGCGCGTCATCCTTGTGCGGGTTTCGGACCGAGCCTTGTTCCGACCTGTTGATCTTTGGGTGGCGAGGCCGCTTCCAGGTGCCGGATCAGCTCATGGAACACCTGCGCCAGGCCCAAGTTCTCGACAGAGGGGCGGAAGAAGACCTCGCCGGAGGCTGGGTTGCATGCGCCGAGCAAGTAAGGCCCGAGCCGGACTTGGAGTCTTAGGCCTTCCGAGGCAGGTGCCATAAGAGCGAGCGGCGTCCGTTCGACTTCGTCGAGCCGGATCGTCTTGCGGCGGACGACGGGAAACGCTCCAAGCGAGTGAAGCGGCGGCCGCCCGATGACATGCACTCGCGCCGTGCGTCGGATCAACCAGGACAGCAGGGCGCGTCCGCGAGGACGGCGACTCAGCCGTTCCCAGATCGCTTCGACCCATCGGCGCCAGGCCGTCTTCCAAGCCATGAACAACCGATCCAACCACAGCCGTAACCGCGCGGTGGGGGTCGGTTGCATCGGCCGGTTCGCGACCAACCGTTTTCCGCGCCTTCTGAAGGCGCGAACCTTGGCCAGCACGTCGCACAGGGGGACGGCTTCGCCCGGTTCCCGGGTCCGATCTCCGGCCGTGAGGATTTCGCCATGCCGGCCATACCCGGTCACGCGATGACAGATGAGCATGTTATCGCAGCGGAAGACGACGATGTCTCCCGGACGGATGTCGCGCGCCTCCTCGATTTCGAGCACGTCGCCTTTCTGAAGGGTCGGAAACATACTCCAGCTTGCAACCCTGAGCCTGATCAGCGGGGTTTCGTGCGGGGAACTCAGAAGCGGGAGCAGATCGGCAGGAGGCTGAAGGGGCGATGAGGTGTCGAGGACGAGACGGCGGATCATGGGGACCTCTAGGTCAAAACGAACATGTCATCAATGCGCCAGGATTCGGCCGATCAAGAGCCCGGCTTGACGGAACAGATGGATCGCACGCTTGACGCGGAGCATGACGGGCTGCGATTTCGCAAGGTCGCCGTAGCGAGACACGAGGAACTCCGGCGACGGCCAGAAGGTCCGTCGGAGCCATGCGCGTTTGCGTCCCGGAGGCCTGGTGAGGAACAGCAACAAATGGCCGAGTCCCTCGATCGGCTGTGTTCCGACCAATCGGCGCAGAAGCCAGGCCAGCAGGTGCTCCCTCGCGCTGGACGGAGCCAACCGCTTGAGGATTCCCTCCGGCACGAACACGCACGGCTCCTGCCGGCAGGCGAACGCGAGTCCATGATAGACGGGAATCTTGAGATGGTGACGGATCGTGTCCGCGAGAACGATCTCCCAATCGATCCGCTCCGTTCGGATGAGCAGGCGGAGGTCGGTCATGAACGAGGGGACGAAGTGGCCACGATGGACGACGCTATAGGCGATCAGGTACAGCAGCAGATCATGGGCATCCAGACATTTGATCGAAAGCCCGCCAACCGTCCGGCACACGCTCCGTTCCCAGAGACCTGTCTGATCATCCGCGTACCACACTTCGGTCGCGATGTCCAAGATGAGTCCGCCATCCGATGACATATAGGCGGGATTGCCGTCGATGAGCCGACGAAAGCCCCAGGCCATCAGCATCGTATCGATCTTCTGGAGATCCCGCGCATGCACCAAGAGATCGACGTCCGTGAGCGGCCTGAGCCCGCGGACACCGTAGACGCGGGACAGAAGATCAGCGCCCTTGAGGACGATGAAGTCGATCCCGCCGTCCTGGAAGAGCCGGGCGACCTCCACGAACCGGTCGAGTGTGCGTTTGTTGGCGAGGCTAACCCGTGAGTAGACCTCAACCAGGTCGTCGAGGGTCGAGAGGGACATGGGCTTGCTGCTCCAAGCGGGCCCACTCCTTGAAGTGGGGAAGGCACACGCTCATATCGCCGGTCTCCAGCCAGGCGTCGCTGCGGCCTTGACGGCAGTACGGCCGTACGTCGCAGGTCGGACATTCGTACTGTTCGCTCGGCGCCGCCCGGTCCACGGTCTGCTTGAGGACCTCCCATCCCTCCCGGACAGTCCCTCTGCGCAGGTCGTAGTTGGGGATCGGGAAGGCCGTGCAGAGGTTCATCCCGCCGTAGGGGGTGATGGCGAATCGACTGCGCCCGCAGGCACACTCGATGAACCGGTTATTCGACGGGCAGAGATCCTCGACACGCGTTGCGGTGAGGCTGAGAAGTCTGGCCCGATCGATCGCGATCTTGTCCTCGGGACTCAGACGGTATTGAAGGGGTGTCTTGTCGCCGTCGGTCTTCGGCATGATGTCCAGCGAATATTGGAATCTCCAGCCATAGGGTTCGATCAACTTCCGGCAGGCCTCGACTTCCGCGTAATTCACCGTCGTGACCGGCATGCGGACGATGACCCGGAGGGGGCGGGCGGCCAAGTGATCGAGCCCGCGCCGAAAGGCCGCATAGGATCCCGGCACGCCGGTCATCCGTTCGTAGGTCGCCTCCGTCGCGCCGTAGATCGACACGATGATCCGGTCCACGCCGACTTCTTCCAAGCCGTCGGCGATTCTCGGCGTCACGCGCGTGGCGCTGGTCAGGATATGCACTACGAATCCCAGTCGACGGGCATCGTGCAGAATGTCCAAGAAGTCCGGCCGGGTCAAGGGTTCTCCGCCGCTGAAGGTCACATGCAACACGCCCAGTTCAGCGGCTTGATCGAGGATCGAGGCGACTTCCGCGGTCGTCAATTCGGCCGGCAGCACCCGATGGGTCGGGTTGTAGCAGTGCACGCAGCGGAGATTGCACCCGTACGTCAGCTCAAACGTGACGGCTTCGGGATGCCTCAATGCGTGCGCCTTTGCCGCCAACGCCGAGAAAAATTCATCATCTTCCAGGCGATTCATGACAACACCGGATCGCGGGTCGTTGCGTGTGCCAACGTCCAGTCGACGATCGATGGGTCGTTGAGGAAAGCCAAGCCTGCGCACGGGATCCGCGTAACGAGCTCGACGGCGGTTCCGAGGGACGTCTCGAGCGCCTGGCGATCCCAGTACGGGAGGAAGCATTGATGAAGCAGCCGCTCGACCAACGCACGGGGAGAAAACTCCCTCACGCAATGGCCGGTACGACCGTGCTCGATGAAGTAGAGTCTCGACAAACGGCCGGACGCGTTTTTCGCGTGACGTCCGGTTCCCACCCAGGGTGTTCCCCACAGGGTGAATCCATCAGGGCTTCGAGAGATCATGATCCGCTCATCGCTTAACACCTGGCTTTCCCTGGATGCAAACCAATCGGAGATCGTGGATTTGCCGGAGCCGGAGGCTCCGGCAAACGCGAACCCTTTCCCGCCTATCACGACACCCGCGGCGTGAAGCCACATGCCGCCTCGCCTGGCGAGGCGGGTGAGCAGACAGATTTCCACCAGCGGGTTGATGATCAGCATCGGTGACCATCCGCAAGTCCGTTCCAGCAGTTGAGGGTACGTCCAAACCCGCGCGAACGAGAAATCCGGTGACAACAACGAACGGCTGCGAAGCGCCAATGTCTGAGTATCCAAGCATTCCAGAAGGAAACCGGACTCAGAACCAAAGAGCTTCCACAATCCATGGCAAGCGTCATAGTACAGCGGCCCTCGCACAATATCTGGGAGTGTTTCCGAGAGAGCGACCTGGATATGAATGTCCGGCTGATCCGTTGGAGGCGCTGCAAAGAGGCGAAAGGGGCTGAGGGGCCAAGCGAGGCAGGGCAAGCCGGACGCCTCTTCGATCCGGATCAGATGTCCCCCGATACTTAAATCGATCTGCATGTCTTTTTTCCTCAGGACGGGCGGGGGCCGCTGTCGCCGATGCCGAAGGAGATGCGCTTACAAGGAATGAACGAGACGTTGCATCGGGCGGTCCCGTCGTTGAACGCTGCGGATGTCATGATACTGCACGCGCTCAGGATGGCCTGTTCCTGGTTCAGCTCGACCCGATAGAGTTCGGGAGCGCTGTACGGTTTTTTCTCGTTCATCGAAGCGCTTCCTTTACGAGGGTCGCATACCGCTGTCCGATGAGCCGCCGGTGTTGGCTCTCTTGCAGCCCCCGGCTCGACAGGTAACGTCTGCCCCGCCTGCCATTGGATTGGTCGCCGTGAGGCTGCACGCGCTCAGGATGGCCTGTTCTTGGTTCAGCTCGACCCGATAGAGTTCGGGAGGACTGTACGGTTTTTTGTCGCTCATAGGGTGACCGGGCTCCTTTCCGTCGGGCGCAGCGGATGAATCAACGTCCGGCCCAGGGTCCGTTCGGCGCGCGCCAAGGCCACGTCGCAGTCGTACGGGATCGGCGCCTCGGCTCGTCCACATTCGCGGCTGGCGTCCGAGGGTTTTTTCTCGCAGAAGGTAAACACCTGACAGGTGAGACAGGGTGAGGGATCGTGATATCGGCTGGCGCGGATGGCTGTGAAGACCTTGTCGATCGCGTCGCGCAGGGAACATTCCCGCAGCGAGACGCGGTGCTCGTACTCCAGCGTGCAGGCGCCCAACTCGCCCCAGGCGTTGATGTGAATGGCGTTCGTGCCGCAGCCGCAGCGGTACAAGCGGTCCGTGGGCGGGGCGGACAAGTCGGCCGACGTCCGACAGGTGTCGTCGCCTTCGCAGGTCGGGGCATTCTGCTGCTCCAGGAGGGCGACATCTTCCGGAGCCAATCTGAGATCGAGCGGCGACAGGTCCCCGTTCAGCCGCGGCGAGAGGGCGGTGGTGAAGCCGAACGTGAGCCCCAACGATTCGACGAAGTGGCGGATCGCCGGGAGTTCGTCCTTGTTCCAGTTCATCGCTTTGGTCCTCAAGGTGAACGGCAGACCGCTGACTTTGAGCAGGGCGATCCCCTTCATGAAGGCCCGAAACGATCCCGGCGTTTGGGTGAAGCGATCGAAGGCGTGTTCGTTCACCGAATGGCAGGAGATGTCGATCGAAAACGGCGGCCGCCGTCGCAATCGGTCCACCGTCGCTGGGGTGAACAGCGTGCCGTTCGTATAGAGCTGCAACAGGAAGCCCTTGCCGTAGGCGTCCTCGTAGATGTCCCAAAAGTGAGGATGCGTGAAAATCTCGCCGCCGGTCAGGTTCAACCACAGGATGCCGAGGTTTGCCATGTCATCCAACAGGCGTTTGATCTCCGGCAAGGTCAGCTCGCGGGGGAACCAGTCCCGGTGGTTATACGGATCGGTGTAACAGTGACGGCAGTGGAGATTGCAACGGTAGGTCAGTTCCAGTTGCGCTTTGATCACCTGATGCGTTCGCGCGGCGCGTTCGTGGAGCCGGCGGCTGAAGTGCTTGTATTCCTGCGATGGGATAACCTGGTATTCACGCATGGTTGGCAGCCGGTTGAAGTAGAGGAGATGGCGGTTGGGCTTTCCAGGGACAGGGAAAGGTCGGCAGGTACCGATAAAAGCCTTCTGTGAAGGAGCCTCGGCGGAGGTCATAGCTTTGTGTGCGGTTCCCCGAGCAGAGTTGCAGTCCGCCGTAGGCGTCGATGTGGAACGTGCGCATGCCGCTCCGACAAGGGGATGGCGGAACAACCTGTTTCCGGCACGCCTCCTGCCATAACGCTGGGTCCCGGCGGTGCAACTCGTCCTGCTCGGCTGGTGACAGCGCGTACTGGAACGGCTTCTCTCCGCCGTCCAGGGCCGGCCGCATGTCCTCGCCGAGCTTGTATCCCACGCCGAGCTCCTCCGCGTACCGTTTGATCGCCATGATCTCGTGCCGATTGACGGTCATCGCGGTGGTCTTGAGCAACAGCGGGAGTCCCCGTTCGCGCAGCAGCCGGATCGCGGTCATGCACTTCCCGTACGAACCGCGTCCCTGGGTGACCCGTTCGAACGTTTCTTCTGTGAGTCCGTGCAGGCTGATTTCGATCCGATAGGGAGGCAGCGCGGCGAACCGGTCGGCCACGTCTTCCGTCACCAGCGTGCCGTTGGTGAACACCGTGACGAGGAATCCCGACGTCACGGCATGGTCATAGAGAGTAAAGAAATCCGGACGCGCCAAAGGCTCTCCGCCAGTGAAGCACACTTCCAGGCAACCGGCTTCCGCCAGCTCGTCCATGATCCGGAGGATTTCCGGAGTCGTCAGTTCTTGCCGGATGGAGTCCGGCCGGTTGAAGCAATCCGTGTAACACATGATGCAGCGCAGGTTGCACCGGCACGTGATCTCCCATTGGCAGGAATAAGGGTAGCGTTCGGGTAGCGCGTTCAGCGTGGCGACATTACGCATCGGTGACGACGGAGCGCTCCTGAAGGGCGTTGATGGACAGGAGATCATCCACGAGTATCGCGAAGTCCTTCATGACTTGGTCGGCGGCCGCCTCGTATTCTTCGCAGAAATCGGTGACGATGTCCTGGGTGGTTCGCGTACCGTCGATTCGCCGCCACAACGCGGCTCCCGTTTCGTTCAGGACGTAAATGCAAGGAGGGTCGCTGAGTTTGCGGCGGATGGGGACCAGGATGCACTCGCCCGCGACGTCGCGTTGCACGAAGTCCGGGCTCTTGATGTAGACCTTTTCCATGGGGGAAGGCGCACTAAAGATAGCAAATCCTTACAAGGCCCGCCAGCGCTATTTCTTCGCCACGACCGCGAAACCCCGTTTGGAATCCATCTCACGGATGAGCACTCCGGCTTCTTCCAGTTCCTGCCGTATTTCCTGCTCCGTCTGAAACGCGTGGAGGAAATGGCCCTGGGGGCACGTGTCACCCGGCTGGTACGCGGGATTCGCTCCGGGCAGCCGCGCAAGCCGGCGGGCCAAGGCTTCGCGCAGGCGGGTCATCCGCGCCTGCGGCTCCTGTTCGGTCAAAAAGCTCAGGGCGACCAATCCCTCAGGCGCCAGAATCCGAAAGAGATCCCGAAGCCACATCTGCCGCTGAGCCCTGCCCGGAATGGCGCTGTACATGACGCTCGCGAGTAGCACGGAGTCGAAGCTCGCCGGACGAAACGGGAGATGGGCGAGGTCGGCTCGGACGAACCGGACAGTGTGCCCGAACCTTCTGGCGATGCGAGCTGCCGCAGCGAGCGCGGTTGCGTCGGTATCGATGCCGACGACGGACAGTCCCCGCCGGGCCATGGCGAAGGCTTCGCGACCTACCCCGACTCCCAGCGCCAGCAGGCGACCGTTGGCGAGGAAGTGGCGACCTGCGACCTCTCGTTCCCACGGCTCCAGATCGAAAAGATGGGGCTCGTCGGCCAGTGCGGTGACGGTGGATGAATAGGACCGTTGATAATGCCGGCGGGTCAGGCGGATCAACTGGTCCGGCGTCAGCAACGCCGGCAGCAGTCCGTTGAGCACCAACGCCAGCCGTTGCAACAGTCCGCCGGTTCGTTCGAGGGCCTGCGCGGCGAGCCGTATCAGAGCACCGAGGAGAGGCAAGGCCTGCCTCACAGATATCGGGCGAGGATCTCCGCCGCGTCGGCCGCTCCCGTCGGTGGCGGCGCCGGTGCCGGCGGTTCGGGAGCTGCCCACGCCGCGTCCAGGGCTTTTTCCCACCGGCCGGCTGCGAAGTCGTCCATGAGCAGTTCGGCCCCGCGTCCGTAGCGGTGCAGAAAATTCACCAACGGCCCTTCGTCGGGGAAATTGTACCGGCGCACGTAGACGAGCGGCTTCTGGTGCGCAACGGCTTCGATGACCGTGCTGTAGCCCGGCTTGCTCACGATGAGATCGGTCGAAGCCAGAAGGGTGTTGAACCGGAAGGGAAGTTGCGCAGCGGCGTGAATTCGTGAAAGGAAGGCAGGCACGGATCCATCGAAGATCAATCGATAGCCGGCCATCTGCTCCAATCGCTGAAAAGGCAGCGAACCGAGCGCGATACCGCCGAATCCGATCAGCGCAAGCCGTTCGGTTGAAGCCGCCCCGATGGTCCGACGCAAGGCCGCCGGTTCCGGAACGATGGATTGAGCGATCGGACCGATGTCCACGATTCGGCGGAAGGCATCCATGTGCAAGCCGGGCATGGCGCGGAGCAGCACCTCGGCTGCGCCATAGGCCAGCCGAATCCGGTCGATGATGGCATGGTGTTCCGCGATGCTCCGGTCTGTGAATTCGGCTAGAACGACGTCCCAGCTCAGGGAACCGAGCGCCACGGTCGGCGCCCCGGCCTGCGCGCCGGCTTCGGTCGCCAGGTAGGAGATATTGGAGAGGACCAGATCCGGCTTGGCGATGCGGATCGCCCGTATTTCTTCGTCGAGCTTTTCATCCCACGAGCGGTGAAACCGGATGTGCTCGGTCCACGTAGCGGCGGTGTCGATCTTCAACGGACCGTGCTGCACGCACCCGATGTCCTGTTCGGCCGGGCTCAGCTTCCAGTCGAGCAGGAGGCGGCTCTCGAAGAACGAAGCGGGGACGGTGGTGCGGAGGATGGCGGTCAGCCGCGGGATTCGTCGGGCCAGCTCGTTGAGAACGGGCACCACCTGGGCGGCGTGCCCGAACCCGTGTCCGGAAATCGAACACCAGATCAACGGCATCGATGACCGCGTATCAATCGCCTGATCCGAGATGCTCGATCGGCGCGATGTTGTACTGCAGTTCCAAATCGAACTCCTCGATCAGCTCGTTGGCGATCTCCCGTCCCAGGTCGCCGCGGACCTCTTTGATCACCAGGTCGATGGCCATGCCGGCGTGCGGGCCAAACTGGGTGATCGCCGCCTCGATGCGTTGGCGCGCTTCTTCTTGAGTCATGCGGAGTCTCCGTTCGCGACGAGTTCAGTCCCGCTCCCGACGCCAGCGTTCCGCGTCGCGGTCGAGGCGCTCGGATCGCGCGGCATCATATCACTGCCGAGGAGGAGAGAAAAGCTCACCTCGGCTCAGCCGGTGATGGCGCCGCGACCGTCGGTTCTGAATCGGGCGAGCAGTCCGGCCAACCGTTCCGAGTCGGCTTTCAACTGCGGGAGGGCGAAGCGGGTATCGACCAGGATGACACGTTCCAGGCACCGAACGGCGGAGACCCCGTCGCCGATGGCTTCGTAGAGGTCGGCCAGTTGTCGGAGAACCGCGGCCTCGCCTTGAGGATGTCCCAGCTTAACGAAGTGCTCCGACGCGTTGTTGAAGCATTTCTCTGCCTGCGCAAACCGCTCGGCGTCACGATAGGTCTTGCCGAGCCGGCTGTAAGTCATGGCCAGACCCTCTTCGTTGCCGACGAGACGATGGGACTCCAGCGCTTGCTTGAATGTCTCGATGGCGTCGTCGATCCGTCCTTCCGCGGCGTCCACCAGCGCGAGGTTGGACAACAGAATTCCAAGCGCGCGGTGGTCCTCAAGCGGGCGGAGCACGTCGAGCGCTTCAAGATAGTAGGGGCGGGCGCGCTCCGGATGTCCCGAATCCATCTGAAGATTGCCGAGGTTGACCAGAGTCTGGCCGATGGCGTTCCAATCCTGTTGCCGGCGTTGAATGGCCAGCACCTCCCGGTAGCACCGCTCGGCGGCGGCAAAGTCTTTCAACATGGCACAGACATTGCCGAGGTTGCCCAGCGAGTCGGACAGTTCGCGTTCCGTGCCTAGTCGGCGATCATCCTGGACAGCCTGCTCGTAGTAGCACCGGGCTTGCGCAAGGTTTCCTCGATGAAGGAAGATGCGCGCCAGGTGTTTATCGGCTTCGGACATGGTTGCCGAGCTCTTGTGTCCTCTATGGCAGGCTGCTATCTTGAGCGGCGCGAGACGGCGATGCAAGGTTTTTTCGAAGGAGTCGGACGACGGAGGTCGCCATGGTGATCAAACACTACGCGGATGTGAAGCCGAACGCCTATGCCGGGGTGCCCGAGGGAGTCGAGATGCGCGAGATGATCACGGATCGGGACGGAGCCCCGCGTTTTGCCATGCGGGTGTTCGACGTGAAACCGGGCGCCGGCACCCCGTTCCACACGCATGAGTGGGAACACGAAGTCTATATCCTGAAGGGAATGGGGAGGGTCCGCACGGAAAACGGAGACACGCCGTTTGCTCCCGGGGACTCGGTCTATATCGCGCCCAACGAGAAACACTGTTTCATCGCCGACCCCGCCGCTCCGGTGCAGTTCATCTGCGTGATCCCGGCGAAGAATCAGTGCGAACTCTAAGAGGCGCCAATGGTCAATGAACAACCGTCAATCGCATGAACGACCGAACCGTTGACTTCACGGTTGGCGCAAGACGTTTGACGGTATTTGAGGCATGGCTCAGACGACGTGTCAGCGCTGCGGCGGTCAGTACATCTATCACTGCTGCGACGGGCCCGTGTGCATGCCCTATCCCCACTGCGGCTTTGATGAAGCGCACGAGAATGATGAGCCGACGCCCGATCAGTCCCCGCCTTTCACTATGTCCTTGTCGTCATCGTGACCGTCCTCCTCGTCTTCCTCCTTCAGTCCGAGTCCGCGCTGAAAGGCGGTGCGGAGCTCCCGGATCTGTTCCAGGTCGAGCAGTTCCTCGACCGATCGGCAGTCCGCATCCTTGAGAAATCGCTCGCAGAGGTCGAGGCCGGTCTTGAAGTGCAGAGGAATGGTTTCTTCCGTCACCTGCTGCCAGGTAATGTAAATGCAGAAGGCTTGAAAGGCCCTCGCTTCCGGATGGCGGGTTCCGATGCGCTGCAATGTCCAGTAGGCATCCGTGGCGGTTACGCCTGCGACGGAGGAGAACGTCGCCTCGGCGCGCTCGGCTTCCTCCCAGTCGTGTCCCAATTCGCCGGTCACTTTGGCCCGTGCGAAGGCGCGTTGCGCGGCGATGGCCGGATCGAATCGCATAAGGCTCCGTCCTTGGCGATGGCGACAGCATACTGAGCCGTTTCATGCGGCGTCAATTGCGCGGGCTTGCGCGTTTACTTTCCGCGAACGACGTGGGTAGACTGTGGCGATTTGGAGGGCCGGATGTCACACCGTATGATGGAATCTTTGCAGCCGAGATCGGTCGCCGGCGATCGCATCGAGCAGGTCATCCGCTACCATCAGGAGACCAAGCACCATTTTTTTCGCTATGCGCGGTCGTTGGGCTACATGGACTGGGCCAACCAGCCTGATCCCTTCCGGCGCTTTCATGGCGCGCCGTTGATTCCGCTGCCGATTCTGCGACCGGACGAAGAACCGCTGAGTCCCCCTTACGAGGCGCTGTACCGTGACGGAGCGGTGGAGAGCCAACCACTGTCGATCCGCACGCTCTCGCGGTTTTTAGAGTATGCGCTGGCGTTGTCGGCCTGGAAGCAGGCGGGGGACGTGCGGTGGTCGTTACGTAGCAATCCTTCGAGCGGCAACCTGCATCCGACGGAGGGCTACCTGCTCCTGCCCGCCGTACCGGGCTTGGCGACGACACCGGCTCTCTACCACTATGCTCCGAGAGAACACGGGCTGGAGACGCGGACGACCTATTCGGCCGATGGGTTCGAGCGGCTGATGGCGCCCTTTCCTCCTCACGCCTTCTTGTTCGGCCTGACCTCGGTCTTCTGGCGTGAGGCGTGGAAATATGGCGAACGGGCTTTTCGGTACTGCCAGCACGATGTCGGCCATGCGATCGGCACGGCGCGCCTCGCCGCGGCGTCGCTCGGCTGGCGGATGGCGCTGTTGGACGGCCTGTCGAGCGATCTGTTGGCGGAGCTGTTCGGCGTCGATCGAGCGGACGACTTCCGCGACGCGGAGCGCGAGCATCCGGAATGCGCGGCGGTTATCTGGCCCGATCGTGCGGGAAAGGGTCGGGAGTTCGAGGCAAGGAAGGGCCGGATCGAGACGCCGCTGTTCCTCGATCGAGCGGTGGTGAAAGAGTTGGCCGCCGGGCGGTGGTATGGGAAAGCCAACCGGTTGAGCCGGGAGCATGCGGTCGATTGGGAGATCATCGATGAGGTGGCCCAAGCGTCGTGGAAAGCGCAGACGGAGGAGCGCACCGTTCCGTTACACGAGGCTTCTGTTCCGGCTAGCCCTTCCCGTTTGCCCTTCACCTCTCACGGCCCGTCTGCGGGCCAATTGATTCGGCAGCGACGCAGCGCCGTCGCCTTCGACGGCAAGACGTCGATCTCGGCTGCGGCGTTCTTCGACATGCTGCGACGCGTCATGCCGCAGGCGCACCTTCCGCAGATGGAACGTCCTTCGCCTTGGGACCTCTGGCCGTGGGCGCCGGCCGTGCACTTGGCCCTGTTCGTGCATCGGGTCGATGGGCTGGCTCCCGGGCTTTACGTGCTGGCTCGCGACCAGGAAAAAGTGCCGGTGTTGCAGCGCGCGATGAATCCGGAATTCGGCTGGGCACCGGCGCCGGGGTGTCCTGCCGACCTTCCGTTGTTTTGGCTGTTGGAGGGCGACGCGAGACGCGTGGCGGCGCAGGTGAGTTGTCATCAGGATATCGCCGGAGACAGCGCGTTCTCGCTCGGCATGATCGCCGAATTCGAGACGAACCTCCGCCGGCATGGTCCCTGGTTCTATCCGCGATTGTTTTGGGAGTGCGGTCTGCTCGGGCAGGTGCTCTATCTGGAAGCGGAGGCGGCCGGTGTGCGGGCGACCGGCATCGGATGTTTCTTCGACGATCCCGTGCACGATCTCCTGGGCATTAAGGATTTGAGCTTTCAGTCGCTGTATCACTTCACCGTCGGCGGGCCGGTGGACGATCCGCGTCTACTGACGTTGCCGCCATACGAAGAAAGGCGATAGGTGAGAGGCAATAGGCAGTAGGCTATAGGAATGGGACAGAGTCACCTAGCAGGGTGTTGAAAAACTATTTGGACACCCTCGAAACGCAGGACCAGAACAGAGCGCACATGCGATCAGAAGGCCCCGCAGGATGTTCAAAAAGGCCGTCCAGCGCGG
>Ga0070741_10000557_pt1 | contig 130514 bp, 145 predicted proteins | sample Coa_R1_4_FD_66440 | JGI IMG/M metagenome (GOLD analysis project Ga0070741, IMG submission 66440) | Surface soil microbial communities from Centralia Pennsylvania, which are recovering from an underground coalmine fire - Coalmine... | ecosystem: Environmental > Terrestrial > Soil >... | reverse complement strand
CGCTCGCGCTCATCGCCGACTACACGCTCACCACGTAGTCACGACCGATCCAGCCGCAGCCACCCACAACACCAGCCAGGAAGCCAAAAACAGCCCGCCCACTCAAGGGAACTTCGGGCTGGAACGCGAGCTGGGTCCGGAAGGTCTCGACGAGGTCGTCGAACTCGCCGGAGGCGAAGACGTCCGCGGCGGAGAGCCGGCGCCCCGTCCGCCGCCGGACGGCCGCGGAGAGCCCGATCCCGCTCGCGACGTCCTCGAGGACCTCGTGCTCGGCGGCGACGATCCCCTCGCGGTCGACGAGGCTGTAGCCGATCTCGCCGGCGGCGCCGTTCGCTCCGAGCACGACCTCCCCGCCGGCGACGAGCGCGGCCGCGAGCCCGGTGCCGAGGTTCACGTAGATGCCGTGACCGCAGCCCCGGAGCGCTCCGAGCCGGAGCTCGGCCGTCGCCGCCGCCTTCACGTCGTTCGCGACGCGAACGTGCGGGCAGGCGAGCGCCCGGCGGAGCTCGTGCTCGAGGGCGAGCTCCTCCCAGCCGGGAATCGCGGGCGCGAGGCGGATGCCGTCCGGCCCCGGGATGCCGAAGGTGGACGCGCCGACGCCGGCGAGCGCCGCGTCCGGCGCCGCGTCGCGCAGGAGGGCGCGCGCTGCGTCGACGCCGCGCTCGAGGTTCCGGCGCGCTCCGCGCTCCGGGGCGGTCGGGACGACCGTCGTCCCGAGCCGGCGGCCGGCGCGGTCGGCGACCGAGACGGCGATCTTCGTGCCTCCGAAGTCGAGGCCGAGGACGACCGGCGAGCAGGGCTTCACGCGATCAGCGGGCGCAGCGTCCTGTACGCGATCTCGAAGCCGCGCCGAACCCGCTCGACGTCGCCCTCGAAGCCACGGTCCTCGTGCTCGACGCTGACGGCGCCGTCGTAGCCGGAGCGGTAGAGGGCGGCGACGAACCGGTCCCAGCGCACCTCGCCGAGGCCCGGGATTCGCGGCACCTGCCAGCCTCGGCCCGCCGACATGACGCCGTGCTCGTACAGGCCGTCCCGGTCGATCTCGAGGTCCTTCGCGTGGACGTGGAAGATCCGCGGCGCGAACTCGCGCACCGCGCGCTCGACGTCGATCATCTGCCAGACGAGGTGCGACGGATCGAGGTTGAGGCCGAAGTTCTCGTCCGGGACGATCGCGAAGAGCTCGCGCCAGAGCGCCGGCGAGTAGGCGAGGTTCGTCCCGCCGGGCCACTCGTCGAGGCTGAAGATCATCGGGCAGTTCTCGATCGCGATCCGCACGTCGTGGTCGGCGGCGAAGCGGACGAGCGGCGGCCAGACCCGGCGGACGCGCTCGAGGTTCTGCGGCTCGGGCAGCGCGGGATCGCGGCCGACGAAGGTCCCGACGACGTCGACGCCGAGGAGCCGCGCCGCGCGCACGACCCTGCGAAGGTGCTCGTTCGCCTCCTCGCGGACCGCGTCGTCGGGGTGGAGGTTGTTCGGGTAGTACGCGAGCGAGGAGATCGTGAGGCCGTGGCGCGCGAGCAGGTCGAGGGTCGCGCGGGCCCCGGCCTCGTCGAGCGTCTCGACGTCGAGGTGGCACACGCCGGAGTAGCGCCGCTCGGCCCGCCCTCCGCCGGGCCAGCACGCGATCTCGATCGCCTCGAAGCCGACGCCCGACGCCCATTCGGCGACTTCCTCGAGCGAGAGCTCCGGGAACGCGGCCGTGAGCAGGCCGAGCTTCACCCGTGCACCGCCTGCCGGGTCTCGACCCAGACCCCTTCGCGCGCGCTCCGCGCGATCGCCTCCCCGAGGGCGACCGCCCGGCGGCCGTCCTCGAACGTCGGGAAGTCGGGCCGGTCGGGCTGGCGGCCCTGCGCCGCGGCGGCGTAGACCGGGCGGTAGAGCTCGCACAGCGCCTCGCGGAAGCCTTCGGCGTGACCGCCGGGGAGGGTCGCGTACGGGCGCGCCTCGGGCGAGAGGAGGGACGGGTCGCGGAGGAGGAGCTCGTTCGCGCGCCCGCGATGTCCGATCCACAGCTCCTCGGGGCGCTCCGAGACCCAGGCCGCCGCCGCGCTCGAGCCGTCGACCTCGAGCGAGAGCGCGTTCTTGCGGCCGGCGCTCACCTGGGAGATCGTCGCGGCGCCGCGCGCGCCGCCCTCGAAGCGAAGGAGGAGGAAGGCCGCGTCCTCGGTGGTGATCGCGACCTCGACCCGGTCGGTCGCGTCTGCGCTCGCGAACGTCCTGACCTCGGACGCCGGGCGCAGCCTGACGGGGACCGTCGTCGCGAGCTCCGCACAGACGGCCTCGACCCGCAGGCCCGTGACGTACTGGGCCAGGTCGAGCCAGTGCGAGCCGATGTCCGCCACCGCGCGCAGCCCGCCGCCGAGCGCGGGGTCGAGGCGCCAGTTCCAGTCGGTCGGGAGCAGCAGCCAGTCCTGGAGGTAGCTGCCGTGGACGTTCCGGACCTCGCCGAGGGCTCCAGAGGAGCAGAGCGCGCGGAGCTCGCGCGCCTGCGCGTAGGACCGGAAGACGAAGCCGACGGCGTTGACGAGCCCGGTCTCGGCGGCGAGCTCGGCGAGCTCGGCCGCCTCCTGGGCCGCGAGCGTGAGCGGCTTCTCGCAGACCACGTGCTTGCCCGCGAGGAGGGCCGCCTTCGCCTGCGCGTAGTGGAGGTAGTTCGGCGTCGCGACGTGCACGACGTCGACCCGGTCGTCGGCGAGCACCTCCTCGAAGCTCGCCGTCGCCGGGCGCGAGGGATCCACCACCGCGACGACCGGGACGCCGAGGCGCGCGAGCGCCTCCGCGTGGAGCGCGCCGATGAAGCCGATGCCGACGACGGCGGCGCGGGGACGCGAGAGGGACGTTTCCACCGACGCGGATTCTCCGCTCGGGCCGGCGCGCGAACATCGGTACTCCGCCGCATACGGCCTGCGAGTTTCAGCCGATTCCGGTTGCGCCCGGGGCCCCTACGTTCGGTAACGCGCGGGAGATTCCTCGTCAAGGAGGTTCGAGAATGAGAAGGCGACTGCTGGCGATCCTCGGGGTCGCCGCTGCAGCGGCGATCATCGCCGGCGCCGGATCGTCGGCGCAGTCGGCGTCGGCGGCCAAGCACGCGCAGCTCGTGTTCGGGTACATCAGCCCCGGCCCGGACACGTGGTACCAGCGCGACGTCGACGGCTTCAAGTACGCGGCCGCGAGATACGGGGTGAAGGTCGTGGTGCTCAACTCGCAGTACGACCAGCAGAAGGAGCTCGCCAACATCCAGTCGCTCGTCAACCAGGGGGTGGACGGCATCTCGATGTTCTCCTTCAACACGACCGGGGCGATCAAGGCCGCCCAGGCCGGGCTGAAGGCGCACATCCCCGTGGTGCTCACCGACGACGTCGGACACGCGATCGCGTCCGGAGCGAAGGTCGCCGCCGCGGTCGACTTCGACTGGTGCGGCATGGGCAAGTCGTACGCGCAGTGGATGGCCAAGAACTACCCGGGCGAGCCGTACGTCCTGCTCGCCGGCAACTTCCAGGCGCCGCCCACGCAGATCCTCGACCGCTGCATGATCAACACCGCGAAGCAGCTCGGGAAGAACAAGCTCGCCGCCCTCAAGCAGACGAACTACAACCCGGCCACCGCGGTCACGCTCGCGCAGAACCTGGTCACCTCGGGGACGAAGTTCAAGGTGATCTTCGTGATGGACGAGGACATGGCGGCGGCGGTCGCCCGCATGCTCCAGGGCAAGGGGCTGCTGAACAACCCGTACGTCGTCATCGCGCAGAACGGCTCGCCGGTGGGGATCGAGATGCTCGAGGCGGGGACGCTGAAGTACACGATCTCGAGCTCGCCGGGGTGGGAGGGGACGATGGCGTTCCTCGCGCTCCGCAAGGCGGTCCTCGGGAAGGCGTCCGCGACGGCGAACACGCGGCTCGTCCTGCCCGTGATGCCGATCACGCCGCAGAACGTCACGGATCCCACCAAGGTCGTTCCGTGGGAGCCCGGGCCCGTCTACTGGACCCTGACCAAGAAGTACTACCCGTCCTACCTCAAGTGAGGCAGACGGCTCCGCACGGCGACGACGCGGTCCCCTCGGCCGCGTCGTCGCCGTACCTCTCGCTCAGCGAGATCACGGTCCCCGACACCTCGTTCGCCGAGGACGTCGCGCTCGTCGCCGCCGCCGGGATCGACGGGCTCGGGATCTGGGGGTACAAGCTGGAGGGCGTCGAGATCGCGGACGCCGCGGCGCGCCTGGACGAGGCGGGCCTGCGCAGCGCGAACTGCATCCCGGTCGGCAACTCGGTCTTCCCGTACACGCTCAGCCCGGAGCCGGCCGACCCGGCGAGGCGGGTCGAGGCCCTCCGGCGGGAGATCGTCCGGCTCGCGCCGCTCGCGCCGGAGTCGATCGTCGTGATCACCGGTCCCGCCCCCGAGGGGGACGCCGCCCGCGCGCTCGAGACCTGCCGCGAGGCGTACGCGTCGCTCGCCGAGACGGCGTCGGGGGCCGGGCTCCGGCTCTCGATCGAGCCGATGCACCCGGCCGTCGCCGCCGACCTGTGCCTGTTCGACAGCGTCGGCGCCGCCGGCGCCTTCGTCGAGGAGGTCGGCGACCCCGCCCTCGGCATCCTCGTCGACTCCTGGCACGTCGCCGCCGACCCGCACCTGCGGGAGGCGCTGCACGCGAACGCGCAGCGGATCTACGGCGTCCACCTCGCCGACCACCGCGCAGGCGCCACGCGATGGACCGATCGCGCCGTTCCCGGCGAGGGGCTCGGGGACGCCCGACGGCTCGTCGAGCTGCTGCGCGAGATCCACTTCGCGGGCGCGCTCGACGTCGAGATCTTCTCGGACGACGGCCGCTACGGCGGACGCGTCGACGACTCGCTCTGGGAGCTGCCTCCGGAGCAGCTCGTGGCCCGCTGCGCGCGGTTCCGCACCGGATGAGCGCAGTCGCCGCCGCCTGCACCACCGTGATGTCGCTTCGCGGCGTCGACAAGCACTTCGGCAGCACGCACGCGCTCGACCACGTCGACCTCGACCTGCGCGCCGGCGAGGTGCACTGTCTGGTCGGGGAGAACGGGGCCGGCAAGTCGACGCTGCTCAAGATCCTCTCGGGCGCCGAGCGCCCAGACGCCGGCGAGCTCGAGATCCACGGGCAGGTGTTCTCGCGGCTCGCCCCCCGGCAGGCGATCGAGCTCGGCCTCGCGACGATCTACCAGGAGCCCGACCTCGTCGGCAGCCTGACCGTCGCGGAGAACGTGTTCCTCGGGGCAGAGCGGATGCGCGGACCCGCGATCGACAGGCGCGTGCAGCGGCGGCTGACGAGCGAGCTCGCCGCGGCGCTCGAGCTCGACCTCGACCCCGACGCGATCGTCGACGAGCTGTCGCCGGGCGGGCGCCAGCTCGTGCAGGTCGTGAAGGCCCTGCGCCGCGAGCCGCAGGTGATGATCATGGACGAGCCCACCTCCTCGCTCGGCGCGAAGGAGAAGGAGCGCCTGCTCGCGCTCACCCGCCAGCTCGCGGCGCGGGGCATCGGCGTCCTGTACGTCTCGCACTTCCTCGAGGAGGTCCTGCACGTCGGCGATCGCGTCACGGTCCTCAAGGACGGGCGGGTCGTCTCGACGCGCGGACACGCCGAGGTCTCGCTCGAGCGGCTGGCCGAGGAGATGATCGGCCGCAGCTCGAGCTCGTTCTTCACGAAGGAGGCGGTCCCGCTCGGCGAGCCGGTCCTCGTCGTCGAGCGGCTCGCCGGCGCGGGGGTCGTGGAGGCGTCGTTCGAGGTCCGGGCGGGCGAGGTCTTCGGTCTCGGCGGCATGGTCGGCTCGGGGCGGACGGAGCTGGCGGAGCTCCTCTTCGGCGCGCGCAGGCGAACGGCGGGCAAGGTGTTCCTGCGCGGCCGCGAGGTCGCGCCGCGCACGCCCGCGCAGGCGATCGCGCTGGGAATCGTCATGCTCACGGAGGACCGGCCGGGCACCGGCCTGCTCGCCAAGCGCACCGTGTTCGAGAACATCTCGGTCGCGCGCAACGAGCGCAACGGCTTCCTGCTGGGCGGCGAGAAGCGCGTGGCCGCGGCCATGGTCGAGACGCTGCACGTCGTGACGAGCGGCATCCGGGAGGACGTCGCGGCGCTCTCAGGCGGCAACCAGCAGAAGGTGCTGCTCGGCCGCTGGCTCGCCGTCGACGGCGACGTCTTCCTGCTCGACGAGCCCACGAAGGGCGTCGACATCGGGGCGAAGCAGGACATCTACGAGCTGATCGAGGAGCTCGCGCGCCGCGGCAAGGCGGTCGTCCTGATCTCGTCGGACCTCGCGGAGCTGCTCTCGCTCAGCGACCGGATCGGAGTCATGCGCCGCGGACGTGTCGCGCGCATCGTCGAGGCACGCGGCGCGAGCGAGCAATCGCTCGCGAAGGAGTACGTCGGTGTCGCAGCTGATTGAGCTGGCGCGTGCCCCCCGCCGCCGTGGCGCCTCGCCGGAGACGGATGGCCGCCGGCGGCTTCGAGCCGTCCAGCGGCTCGTCGCCAACAACCAGTGGATCCTCCTGCTGCTGCTCACGGTCGTCCTGGCGGTCGTCGCCGGATCGGTGAACAGCCGCTTCTGGCACCCGGAGAACATCGCGAGCATCTTCCAGGACGTCGCGGTTCTCGGCCTGGTCGCCTCCGGAGCGACGATCCTCATCATCTCGGGGAACTTCGACATCTCCGTCGGCGCGGCGATGGGGCTCTCGAGCTGCGTGACGGCGATGCTCATCATCAACGGCTGGGGCGAGCTTCCCGCGGTGCTCGTCGGCATCCTCGTCTGCGTCGGCTGCAGCACGTTCAACGGCGTCTGCTCGATCATCTTCAAGGCGCCGTCGTTCATCATCTCGCTCGCGACGCTCGGCATCTACACGGGCATCTCGCTCGAGCTCACCGGCGGCGTGATCCAGAACGTCTTCCAGAACTTCACGACGCTGAGCGGGACGATCTACCTCCGTGTCATTCCGCTGATCTTCATGGTGACGCTCGCCGGCTACATCGGCACGCATCTCGTACTGAGCTACACGAGACTGGGCCGCCGCGCCTACGCGATCGGCGACAACCCGCGCGCGGCGTTCCTCGCCGGGATCAACGTCAAGCGGAACATCATCTTCTTCTTCGTCCTGAACGGCCTGCTCGTCGGGCTCGGCGCCTGGCTGCTGCTCGCACGCGTCGGCGGGGCGCTTCCGACGACGGGACAGGGAATGGAGCTGCAGGCGATCGGGGCGACGGTGATCGGAGGCGTGCCGATCATGGGCGGGCGCGGCTCCGTCGTCGGCACGTTCTTCGGCGTCCTCCTGATGGGGACGATCTCGAACATCCTCAACATCCTCAACGTCAGCCCGTACTTCCAGCAGATGGCGTACGGCGGCCTGATCGTGGCGGCGGTCGCGATCAGCGCGCTGCGCGTCCGGCTCGGCGCGCGCGAATGAGCCGGCTCGAGGACGAGATCCGCGAGCAGCCGGCGGCGCTGTCGCGCCTGCTCGCGCGGCAGCGCACAGCGGCGCGCGCGATGGCCGGCGTCTTCCGGCGCCCCGACGTCCGCTACGTCCTGATCGCGGCGCGGGGGAGCTCGCGCAACGTCGGCCGGTACGCGCAGTACCTGCTCGGGCGCGCCCATCGCATCCCGGTCGTGTTCGCGACGCCGTCGCTCTACACCGTCTACCGGCAGCCGCCGCGACTCGACGGCGCGATCGTCCTCGGCATCTCGCAGTCGGGCGCCTCGCCGGACGTCGTCGCCGTGCTCGAGGAGGCGCGCGCCCAGGGACGGCCGACGCTCGCGGTCACGAACGACTCCGGCTCGCCGCTCGCCCAGGCGGCCGACGTCGTCCTCCCGCTCGAGGCCGGCCGCGAGCGCGCCGTCGCCGCCACGAAGACGTACCTCAACTCGCTCGGGGCCGTCGCGCTCCTGTTCGCCGAGGTGGGCGACGACGGCGTCGCGCGCGCCGAGCTCGCGTGCATGCCGGAGGCGCTCGACGCGCAGATCGAGCTCTCGGCGGAGCACGGGCCGAGCCTCGAGGAATACGCGGGCGGAGTGGGGCTCACGGTCGTCGCGAGGGGCGTCAACTACGGGACGGGCCACGAGATCGCCCTGAAGGTCCGCGAGCTCTCGGGGCTCGTGACGGAGGCGTTCTCGCCCGCGGACCTCATGCACGGACCGGTCGCCGCGATCCGCCCGGGCTGGCCGGTCCTCCTCGTCGCGCCCACCGGCCCGGCGCGTCCCAGCGTCGAGGGCGTCGTCGGACCCCTGAGGGCGCGCGGCGCCAGGCTGCTCGTCGTCTCGGATCTCGCCGCGACGCTTCGCCGGGCGGACACGCGCCTGCCGCTCGTGCCCGGGGTGCCGGAGTGGTTGAGCCCGTTCACGGCCGTGATCCCCGGCCAGCACGTCGCCGTGAGGCTCGCCGGCCTGCGCGGGCTCAGCCTCGACCGTCCCCGCGGCCTGCGCAAGGTGACGCGCACGCTGTAGCCGGCGCCGCCGCGCGGGCGGGGGGACGGGCCGCCTCACGCGCGGCCTTCCCGCAGCTGCAGGCGGTTGCCGTCGGGGTCCTGGAAGAGCGCGACGTAGCCCCAGGGCTGCTCGAGCACGTCCGTCTCGAACTTCACGCCGCGCGACTTCAGCGTCTCGAACGTCTTCCGGCAATCCGGCGTCTCGATCGTGTACGAGGCGGGGATGCGGCCCTGCACGGGCTGGGCCTGTCCGGGCGTCCCCGGCCAGAGAACCAGCTGGAAGTCCTGCCCCTTCACCCCCACGGTCAGGAACCGCGGGCCGTCGGGGGTCGGGTTGTCGATCCGCGGCTCGAGCCCGAGCACGTTCGTGTAGAAGTCGAGCGCCCTGTCCTGGTCGCTCACGAGCACCGTCGTGTACACCACCTTCTCGAACATCGTTCGTCCCTCCAAGGGTCGTGGTCGATTCGCCCCGATGACCCGCTGCGACTCGCGAATGTGACAGCGGTCGGGAGCCGTCCGGCCGGGCCACCGCCTGGCGCCCGTGCCCGTGCAGCCGGAGTCGGCCTCAGCCGGTCCGCCGCCGGGTAGACGCCCCCACGACGAGAAGGAGACCCTGACGCAACCGGCCATCGTCCTCGTCCACGGCGCGTTCGGCCACCCGGCCGAGGAAGGCCGGGCGTGCGGCACGCGACGCGGTCACTCGGCGAGTGGCCGCCGGCCAGGCCCGGCCGTTGGGTCGCCCAACACCCCGGGGGTCAGACCCCGAGTTGTTGCGCTGCAACGCCGCGGGATGCTGCGCTGCAACGCCGCGGGGTCAGACCCCGAATTGTTGCGCTGCAACGCCGCGGAGATGCTGCGCTGCAACGCCGCGGGGTCAGACCCCGAATTGTTGCGCTGCAACGCCCCTGCAACGCCGCGGGGTCAGACCCCGAATTGTTGCGCTGCAACGCCCCGAGTTGTTGCGCTGCAACCCCGCGGGGTCGGTGCTCGAACGTCGTCCGCGCGGCGCAACACGCGAGCGTTGACCCGGAGTGTCGGCTCCGGGGCGGAGCCACGAGCGGTCATCGCGTCTCCGGGGCGCGGGGGCGAACCAGCGAGCGGAGCGCGCCGAGCAGCGCGGGGCCGCCGTGCCGCCGCCGGCCGCGCCTCCCGACGTCGGTGTCCGAGCAGAACCCGACGCCGCTCCGCTTGAGGCAAAGGAGGCCGAGGAGCTTCGACTCGTCGTCCACGACGGCGAGGCGGCGTCGGCCCTCGCGCCTCATCTGCTCGAGCGTCCGGCACAGGGAAGTGTGCGGGCCGATCGTCCTCCCCTCGAGCTTCGCGACCGCGAGGGCGGGCACCTCGCCCCCGAGGGCCGGCGCGAGGTCGGCGCGCTCGACCGTGCCGAGCAACCGGGCGCCGTCGGCGAGCAGCGCGATGTGCACGTGGTCGTCCCCGAAGAACGCGCGCAGCTCGGCGACCGTGGTCCGCGGCCCGTGCACGGACGGACGTGTGACCATCGCGTCCGCCACGCGGGCGGGCGCCCGGCTCGCCCGGCTCAGCCCACGGAGCCGACGACGAGCGCCTGCGGCGCTGCCTGCCTGACCTGCGTCTTGAGCCATTTGATCTGCGTGAGCGTCTCCCGGTGGAGCTCGTCGACGACCGCGAGCAGCTCGCGGTCGCGCGTCGCCTGCGCCAGCTGACCGGCGACGATCCAGTGGAAGGAGACTTCCTGTGCCTGCAGGTAGAGCCGGCGCAGCGAGTCGAGCAGCAGCAGGCCCGACTCGGGACGGCGGCCGAGCGCCTCGGCGAGCTTGTGCCAGAACGGGGCCGTCGTCGTCCCGCCGTCGGCGATCCCGGCGGGCGGGAGCGGCTGCTCGTGGCTCGCCGCGAACGGCCGGATCGCGTCGGCGTGCAGGCGGCACTGCTCGCCGAACCGCCTGCAGGCGTACCAGACCTCGTGCTCTGCGGCGAGCCGCTCTCCGACCTGCACGTACTCGTCTGCGAGCGCCTCCTCGGCCCGGTGGAGCTCTTCCAGCGCCGCCCCGACCTTGCTCATCGGGTCCGCTCCTGCGAGGCGATCGCCGGGACGCGCGCGGCGCCGTCGCCGCCCGCGACCTTCACGACTCGCACCGCCGCCGTCTTGAAGACCGGCTGCTTCGACACCGGGTCCCACCGCGTGGTCGTCAGCTCGTTGGCCGCGCGCGCCCGGCCGTTCGGCTCGCCGCCCTCCGGCTCGTCCCAGTAGCCGTAGTGGAAGGGGACGAAGACGACGCCTTCGCGGATGCCGGTGAGCCGCGCCGGCGCCTCGATCCGTCCGCGCGCGGACTCCACGGCCACGAGGTCGCCGTCGGCGACGCCGAGCCGCTCGGCGTCGGCGGGAGCGAGCTCGACCCAAGCCTCCGGCGCCGCCCGCTGCAGCTCGGGCGTCCGGCCGGTCTTCGTCCGGGTGTGCCAGTGGAAGACCGTGCGGCCGGTGTCGAGCAGGAGCGGGTAGCCGTCGGCCGGCAGCTCGGGCGAGGGGACGTACTCGGCGGCCTTGAGGACGGCGCGGCCCTTCGGGTCGTGCGCCCTGTACTCGTCGGGCTCGTTCTGGGCGCCGCTCGGCAGGTCGTGGCCGTACGACTCGCAGCCCTCGGCGTGGGTGGGGAACCGGTGGTCGGAGTAGAGGCGCTCGCAGCCGTCGGGAAATTCGGCGTTGCAGGGCCACTGCACGCCGCCGCTCCCGCGCAGCTTCTCGTAGCTGAGCCCGCTGTAGTCGCAGGGGCGGCCGGCGGTCACGAGCTTGAACTCCTCGAAGGCTTGCTCGGGAGTCGAGAAGGCGAGCAGCGGGTCGCCGTCCCTGTCGGAGAAGCCCATGCGGCGGGCGTAGTCGAGGAAGACGGCGAAGTCGGAACGCGCCTCGCCCGGCGGGTCGACCGCCTTCTCGGAGAGATGGACGGTGCGGTCGGCGTTCGTGTAGGTGCCGGTCTTCTCGCCCCAGAGCGCCGCCGGGAGCACGACGTCCGCGAGCTCGGCCGTCTCGGTCAGGAAGGCGTCGCTGACGACGACGAACAACCGCCGCTGCGAGAGGATCGCCCGGATCCGGCGCAGCTCCGGCAGCGAGACGGCCGGGTTCGTGGCGGTGATCCAGAGGAACCGGATCGAGCCCTCCTCGGCGAAGCGGAAGATCTGCAGCGCGTGCGTGGGCGGAGCCCAGCGCGGGATCGTCAGCGGCTCGACGTTCCACAGCGCAGCGAGCTCGTCGACGTGCGCGTCGTTCGCGAAGTTGCGAAAGGCGGGGAGCGTTCCGTTCGCGCCCGTCTCGCGCGTGTTCTCGGCGGTCGGCTGGCCGTTCATCTGGAAGACGGCGCACCCCGGCTTGCCGATCATTCCGCGCAGCAGGTTGACGTTGTCGAGCTGCACGGCGGCCGCCGTCGCCTGGTTCGACTGGTAGACCCCCTGCAGGCAGGTCGAGACGAGCCGCTCGCCGGTGCCGACGATCCGCGCGGCGTCCCGGATCAGCTCGGCGGGCACGCCGCAGAGCTCGGCCGCCCGCTCGGGCGGGTACTGCGAGACCGTCCTCTCGAGCGCCGGGAAGCCGACGGTGCGCTCGCGCACGAACTCCTCGTCGACCCATCCGTTGGCGATCAGCTCGTGCAGGACGGCGTTCAGCAGCGCGACGTTCGTGCCGCTGCGGATCGGCAGCCAGACGTCCGCCTCGCGCGCGGCCGGTGTCGGACGCGGGTCGACGACGACCAGGCGCGGCCGGTCGGGGCCGCGGAGCCGGTCGAGCATCCGCATCCACAGGACCGTCTGCGTCTCGGCGACGTTGTGGCCCACGAGGAAGAGCGTGTCGCAGACGTCGATGTCGGTGTACGAGCCGGGATTGCCGTCGCAGCCGAAGCTCTCGATCAGGGCCCACTCCGCCGTGGCCGTGCAGAGCCGTGTGTTGCCGTCGAGGTGAGGCGTGCCGAGACCTGCCCGCGCGACCTTCGTCTGCGCGTAGTACTCCTCCGCGAACAGCTGTCCCGAGGTGTAGAAGCCGAACGCGAGCGGCCCTGCCGTCTCCAGCAGCTCGTGCGAGCGCGAGACGACGAGCTCCATCGCCTCGTCCCACGAGGTCTCGCGCAGCTCGCCGTCGCTGCGGACGAGCGGCCGCGTCAGGCGGTCGGGCGAGTTGTTCGCCTGCCAGCCGTAGAGGCCCTTCGGCCCGAGCCGGCCGCGGTTGACCCGGTCGTGGGCGTGGCCCCGGACGCCGACGATCCGGCCGTCCGCGACCGCGATGTCGAGGCCGCAACCGTTCGAGCAGAGGACGCAGGCCGACGGGACCCAGCGCTCGACCGCGCTCTCCGGGACCTCGACGTGCGAGTCGACGCGCGCCGGCCAGTCGCCGCCCCCCGCGAACGGCGTCCGTTCGCCCCACACGTCGGCGGTACGGTCTGCAGCGGCCATCGGTAGGAAGGTGACCTTCCGCGGCAGGCCGCGCGGTAAACGCTCGCGCCGCCGTGCGCGAGCCAGGAGGCGGCGGGCCGATGCCCGCGGGTATCAGGTCATGCCGGCGCGGGCTTCCTGCCTCGGCACGATCTCCAGCACCACCGGCGGCTCGTGCGTGCGTCCGGCTCGCCCGCGGAGTCGCATCACGAGCCGGTAGAGCGGGTAGACCGTGTAGCGGTCGATCCGGTACTTCCGAGCGAGGAGCCGTTCGGCACGTTCGCGTTCGCCCTCGGGGAGGATCCTCGCGTCGGCGTCCACCGGGGCGCCGCGGATGCGTCCGCGTGCGTCGCAGAGGGCGATGCGGACGTGGGGGTCGCGTCGGATTCGCCTGACCTTGTGCGAATCCGCGTCGGTCTCCACGAGGAGGTGGCCGTGGTCGCTCACGAACCACACCGGCGTCGCGACGCCGGAGCCGTCGCGCTTGAAGCTCGTCAGGCTGAGGTACTTCCCGTCGAAGCGGTCCATCCGGCCTCCGTCCTTCGTGCCGCTCGACCTCGCTCGGCGCGCAGGTCGTCCCCCGCCCGCTGCCTGTGGCGTTCAGGAAGAGACCGCGTATCGGGTGCGGCTTACTGCCGAGCGGGCCGGTCTGGGAACGACGTCGCCGCCCTGGGCGGGGACCCACGCGAGCGCGAGCCGCGCAGGGGTGCAGGGAGACCTGCTCGTCCCGGTGAGGAACCCGAGACCGAACCAGCGCGACGGCTGCGTGTGGGCACGCTTCACGCAGCGGGCGTACGTAGTTTCCCGCGCGCGGATGCGGGCACTTCCCGATTCGGTGCGCGCGCGGGCCGGGGACAGTTGGGGCTGGCTCCGGCAGGAGCGACTCGAGAGGAGATGCGCGGCTCGTCGTTCTTCGAGGGCGTCCGCCAGGTGGACGCCGAGATCGCCGGTCAGCCCGCGAGGCTGTCCGCCTTCCACTGCGACACGGCCGAGCTCACGGCGCCGCCGTCCTTCCGTCGCAACGACCGCTGCCGGAGGGGCCGCGCCGGGGTCACCGCCGGGCCGCCCACGTTGCTTCCGTGAAAGGAGACCGACTTGCCACCGCATTGCGATTCCGTCGACGGCCCCGTGGTCAAGGCCGCCGCAGCCGCGCTTGCGCAGCGCGACGTCGAGCTCGTGCTGCCCTACGTCCCCGCCGCGGGCGAGGACGAGGTCAGGCGGGCGTTCGAGCAGACACTCCGGGTCGAGCCGCTCGCGCCCGAGGCGAAGGAGCTCGCCGACGAGTGGTTCTTCGAGAACGTCGTCCGGATCCACCGCGCCGGCGAGGGGGCGCCCTACACCGGGCTCAAGCCGGCAGGTCTGGGACACGGGCCGGTGGTGCCGGTCGCCGAGCGGGCGATCGCGAGCGGCTCGCCCGACGAGCTGATCGCGCTCCTCACCGGAATGGTCGAAGCCGCGGTCCGCGAGCGGTTCTCGGAGGTGATGGGCCGCAAGGCCGGCGCATCCGGCGACGTCCGCTCCAAGCGCGAATACGTCGAGTCGATGCTCGGGCTGGAGGTGTGGTCGCACTCGATCTACGAGGCGCTCCACGCGAGCCCGCACGAGCACGCGCACGAGCACGCGCACGCGCACTGACGAGACGAGGCCTCGGAGATCTCGGCAGGTCCGTGAGGGCCCGACCCGAACGCGGGCCGCGGCATTCCTGGCGCTCTCGGCGCTCGTCGCCGCGAGCGCCCTCCCGGCTCCTCGCGCGCCGGCCTGATCGCGTCCCTGCGCGCGGACGGGACCTACGTCATGCGCCGGGCGGGACGGGAGCGCGGCCGCTCCGCCTGGGTCCCGTGCCCTCGCACGCGCTGGCGCTCGACTGGTCGCCCGACGGCGGCAGGCTCGCATTCGAAGCGGCCGGGGCGATCTGGGTCGTTCGGAGCCGCCGGCACCGGCCCGCGAGCAGGCGGTGCGGCAGCGCCGATCCGGTGTTTGCCCTCGCCCGCGGACAGGCACTGGCCGAGAAGCTCCCGGGCGCGAGGCTGCTGATGCTCGAGGGAGCCGGGCACGGAGTCGACCGGGCCGACTGGCCCACGATCGCGCGGGCGATCGTCGGCCGCACGGCCGGTCACGGCGGGTGACCGAAGGCTCGACCGGGGCCGTCTCGGAAGGCGGCGCGGATCGAGGCCGTACGCGACGCTCCCTCCCGCGCGGGCGGGGGTTTCGCGGAGCGGCTGCTGCCGCGAGCCGTCGCTCGATCGCGTGCTGCGCGCGGGCGATCGGCTCGTGCGTCCGCGTGACGACGTACTGCGCGTTCGCGAGCAGGAGCGCGGCCTCGAGCTCGAACGCGAGCTGGCCGGCGTCCTCCGCGGCGTCGATGGAGCCCTCGGCCTGCGCCTCGCGCACGGTGCGCTCGAGCAGGCCGAGCCAGTCGCCGAAGAAGGCGACGAGCCGGTCGCGCACAGGGCCGGGCCGCATGTTCAGCTCGGCGAGCGCCGAGGCGAAGAAGCACCCGCCCGGGAACGTCTCCGCCTCGACGTAGCGGAGGTAGCCGTCGGCGAGACGGCGCAGGCGGGCGAGCGCCGTCGCGGCGTCGGCCGCCGGCTCGAGCACCTGCGCCGCGAAGACGGTCTCGGCGGTCTCGACGGTCGCGAGCTGGAGCTCCTCCTTCGAGCCGAAGTGGGCGAAGAGGCCGCTCTTGCTCATGCCGACCGCGTCTGCAAGGCGTGCGATCGAGAGGCCGCTCAGCCCCTCCACCGTCGCGAGGCGCGTCGCCTGGTCGAGGATCGCGGCCCGGCTGCGCTCGCCGTCGCTGCGCCTCCGGCCGCCTCGCGGCTGCTCGTTCCCGGGCACGCCGCGAAAGTTAGCACGATCGTTCGTGCGTCTGCTACTTTCCCGCACGAACGGTCGTACTAATAAACGAGCGGGACTCGCTCGCGAAAGGAGACAGTCCATGAAGCACCGCTTCCTCGCCCTTCTGCTCGGCCTCGCCGCCGTCGGCCTCGCGGCCGCCGGCGGCGCGCTCGCCGACAAGCCCGAGATCGACCCGACCTACGCCGGCGGGCAGACGGTCTCGATGATCGGGCCGCACCTGCTGGTCGACGCACGCCGGACGAGCCCGAACCTGTACGCGCAGTCAGAGGAGCTGTACCTGCTCTCCTACCCGGCAGGCACGGGCGGCCCGATCACGCTGCCCTCCGGCTACCGGCCGCAATGCAATCCCTGCTTCCACCCCGGGCTCCCGGCCCCGTTCGTCTACCACGACCACGTGATCACCGGTGCGCCGGGCCGGGGCGCGAACGGCACCGCCGGCGAGTTCAAGGGGCCGTGGAAGATCATCGTCCTCGCGTACGATCCCGTCTACGCCGAGTCGCCATCGTTCACGCCGATCACGAACGCGGACGACATTCCGGCCGCAGAGGCCGCCGGCGTGTTCCTGCCGATCAACGCGGACCACGCTGCCGGCGCGAACCCCTACGAGGTCGACACGGGCAACGTCCTCATCTGCCCCGTCGTCTCCGACCACGCCTGACCAGGAGAGGAGACGCAATGACCAGTGCTCTCGACAACTCGCTCGTCGCCGAGCTCACCCGCGGACTCTCGGGACGCGTTCTCGCTCCGGGCGAGGGCGCCTACGACGACGCCCGGGCCGTCTACAACGGCCTCGTCGACCGGCGACCCGCGCTGATCGTCCGCTGCCGCACGGCCGACGACGCCGTCGCGGCGCTCACGCTCGCGCGGCGCGCCGGGCTCGAGGTGTCCGTGCGCGGCGGCGGCCACAACGTCGCCGGCCGTGCCGTTACCGACGGCGGCGTGATGATCGACCTCGCCGAGATGAAGGAGATCGCCGTCGACCCCGAGGGCGCGACCGTGACCGTCGGCGGCGGCGTCGTCTGGGGCGAGCTGAACGCCGCCGCCGGGCGCCACGGCCTCGCCGTGACCGGAGGCGTCGTCTCGACCACGGGCGTCGCGGGCTACACCCTCGGAGGCGGTCTCGGGTGGCTGATGGCGAAGTACGGGCTGGCCGCCGACAACCTGATCGCGGTCGAGCTCGTCACCGCCGCCGGGGAGGTGCTGGACGTCGACGCCGAGTCGCATCCGGACCTCTTCTGGGCGCTTCGCGGCGGCGGCGGCAACTTCGGCGTCGCGACGTCGCTCACGTTCCGTCTGCATCCCGTGCGAACGGTGGTCGGCGGGCTGATCGCCCACCCTCTCGAGGCCGCGCGGGACCTGCTGCGCTTCTACCGCGACGCCGTCGCGGACGGCCCCGACGACCTGACGGTGTTCGCCGGGCTCGTGCACGCACCCGACGGCTCGGGCGCGAAGCTCGCGGCGCTCGTCGTCTTCCACACCGGCGAGGAAGGCGAGGCGGAGCGTGACCTCGCCCCGTTCAGGGCATGGGGGACGCCGCTCGTCGTGCAGGTCGGGCCGATGCCGTACCCGGCGATGAACACGATCCTCGATGCGGGGTACCCGAACGGCTCGCTGAACTACTGGCTCTCGAGCTTCACGCGCGGGCTCTCCGATGAGCTGATCGACACCGCCGTGGCACGGTTCGCCGACGTCCCGTCGCCCATGACGGCGATCCTCCTCGAGCACTTCCACGGCGCCGTCACCCGCGTCGGAGCGACGGACACGGCCGTGCCGCACCGCGAGCAGGGGTGGAACCTGCTCATCCCGTCCGTGTGGACGGACCCCGCACAGACCGACACGAACGTCGCCTGGACGCGGGAGACGTTCGCGGCCTTGCGGCCGTACTTCGGAACCGGCCGCTGGCTCAACTACCTCGGCCCCGACCAGGGCGACGACGCCATCCGTGCCGCCTACGGGCCGAACTACGAACGGCTCAGGGCGGTGAAGCGACGGTACGACCCGGAGAACGTCTTCCACCTGAACCACAACATCGCTCCCTGACGCGGAGCGGGCGGCATCTCGCCCGGCCGCGGTCGGCGTGGGTGGCCGGCACGGAGAGGCCACCCGCGCCGCGGCCCGGCGGCGACCCGGTCTACGCGCCGGACGCAGCGGTCCCGCCGCGCGTGAGCAGGATCACGCTGCTGACCAGCACGAAGATCAGGAAGAGCAGGAAGCCGATCAGGTCGAGGACGAGGCCGAACGACGAGACGACGCCGCCGAGCCCGAATCCCTGCAGGAGGAAGAACGGGCCGGTCGCGACCGCGATCCAGCCGAGCCACCGGGGCAGCACGCGGGTCGTGAGCACGAGCAGGCCGGTCGCGAGCATGAAGAAGCTCGCGAAGACGTCACCGACGCTGTCGAGCGCATAGGTCAGCAGATACAGGGTGTAGGAGAGGCCCGGTTCGTGCTGGGCCGAGTAGGCCGCGACCTTTCCCGCCAGCAGCCCGTAGATGCCGACGTCGCTGACGCCGTGCAAGGCGACGAACAGCACACCTCCGACCAGCACCCACGAGCCGAAGAATCGACGGCTGCCGGTCGAGCGTCGAAGCAGGTCGTCCAGTCGGGCCAGGTAGACGACGAAGCCGACGACGTAGACGATGCAGAGGCAGAAGACGAGGATCAGCCGCCCGTGGTGGCGGTCGAGCGAGTCCGCGATCTTCGCCGCCGAGTCGTCCTGACTAACCTTGAAGCCGACGGAGACCGCGGACTCGGCGAGGAGCGCGGCGACGAAGACGACGCCGCCCGTCCATGCCCACCGCTCCAGACCCCTCGCGCTCGAGCCCACCGCAGCCCACCATCTCATCTCGCGGCCGGCGGAGACAAGGCGGACTCCGCAACGAGTCGTCTCAGGTGAACCGTCTCACGAACGCGGGCGCGGTCTCGGCGACCTCGCGCCGGCCGTGGTCGATCGTGGCCGATCGCCGGCTAAAGCGTAAATCACAGAGATTTGTGTGATCTCAGAAAGATGTGTATACTCTGGCGGATGCCGACCGATGCCGAGATCACCTTCGCCGACCACATGGGCCGGTTCTACGCGCGCCGCTACTCGTTCCCCCCGATGGTCGGACGCCTGCTCGGCTACCTCGCGGTCTGCGATCCGCCGAACCCGACGATCGGCGAGCTCGCGGAGGCGCTCCTCGCAAGCCGGAGCGCGATCGCCGGCGCGGTGAAGTCGCTCGAGACGCTGCACGTGGTGCGGCGCTCGCGCGTCGCCGGGGAGCGGATGGACCGCGTCTCGATCGACATGAGCTCCCCGCAGGCGCTCGGGATGGACGTCACGGAGTACGAGGAGCTGCTCGAGCTCGCCCGCGAGGGCCTCGACGTCCTGCGGGACGCGCCCGCGGAGCGGCGTGCGGTGCTGCTCGAGGTGTCGGCGTTCGCCGAGTTCCTGCTCGAGCAGCTGCCGAAGCTCCAACAGGCGTGGGAGGCGCGGCGCGAGGAGCTCGTCGCCTCCTGCGACCTGCCCCCGCAGCGCCCCGGCCAGAGGAGGCGACGATGAGCACGCTCCGCCGGCCCGCGGTCGTCGCGACCGGGGTGCGCAAGTCCTTCGGGGAGACCGTCGTGCTCGACGGGGTCGACCTCGCCGTCGCCGAGGGGACGATCTTCGCCCTGCTCGGCCCGAACGGCGCCGGCAAGACGACGATGGTGCGGATCTTCTCGACGCTCGTGCCGGCCGACGCGGGCAGGGTCCGCGTGGCCGGCCACGACGTCGCCGACGACCCGGACGGCGTCCGCGCCGCGATCGGGGTCACCGGCCAGTTCTCCGCGGTCGACGACCTGTTGACCGGGGCCGAGAACCTCCGTCTGATGGCCGACCTGAACCACCTCGGACGGCGCGCAGGCAGGCAGCGGGTCGGCGAGCTGCTCGACCGGTTCGGCCTCGCCGGCGCGGCCACCCGGCCGGTGTCGACGTACTCGGGCGGGATGCGCCGTCGGCTCGACCTGGCGATGACGCTCGTCGGCTCGCCGCGGGTGATCTTCCTCGACGAGCCCACGACCGGGCTCGACCCGCGCAGCCGCCGCCGGATGTGGGACGACATCCGCGACCTCGTCGCCGGCGGCGTCACGATCTTCCTCACGACCCAGTACCTCGACGAGGCCGACGAGCTCGCCGACCGGATCGCGGTGCTCGACCGCGGCCGGATCGTCGCCGAGGGCACGCCGGACGAGCTGAAGCGACGCGTCCCGGGCGGTCACATCCGCCTCCAGTTCGCCGACCCGGCCGCGCTGCACGCGGCCGCGGCCCACCTCGACGCAGCCGCAGCCGACGAGGAGCGACTCGTGCTCCGCGTCTCCGGGAACGGCGACGTCGCCTCGCTCCGCCGCCTGCTCGAGCAGCTCGAGGAAGCCGAGATCGCCGTCGAGGAGCTCTCGATCCACGGCCCCGACCTCGACGACGTCTTCTTCGCCGTGACCGGCCACCCGACCCTGGAGCAGGAGGCAGCCCGATGAGCGCACTCGTCTACACCCTCAGCGACTCGGCCACCATGCTCCGCCGCAACCTCCTGCGCCTGCGGCGCTACCCCTCGCTCACGCTCCTCCTCGTCGGCATGCCGATCGTCTTCCTGCTGCTGTTCGTCTACGTCTTCGGCGGCCAGCTCGGCCACGGCCTCGACACCTCCCTCACCGGCGGCCGCAGCGGGCGTGCGGGCTACCTCGACTACGTCACGCCCGGGATCCTGCTCATGACCGTCGCCGCCGCCGTCCAGGGCACCGCGATCGTCGTCGCGATGGACATGACCGGCGGGATCGTCGACCGGTTCCGCACCATGGCGATCGCGCGCTCCGCCGTCCTCACCGGCCACGTGCTCGCCAGCCTGATCCAGGCCGCCCTCAGCCTCGGGATCGTGCTCGGCGTCGCCGTCGCGCTCGGCTTCCGCCCCGGCGCCGGCCCGCTCGCATGGCTCGGCGCGGTCGGGGTGCTGGCGCTGTTCTCGCTCGCGCTGATCTGGCTCGCGACCGCCCTCGGCCTGGCCGCGAGGAGCGTCGAGACCGCCAGCAACACGCCGATGTTCCTCACCCTCCTCCCCTTCCTCGGCAGCGGCTTCGTCCCGGATGCCTCCATGCCGACCGGGCTCCGCCAGTTCGCCCACTACCAGCCCTTCACCCCGGTCACAGAGACGCTGCGCGGGCTCCTGACCGGAACCCCGATCGGCGCCGACGCCGTCACCGCCGTCGCTTGGAGCCTCGCCATCGCCCTCGCCTCCTACCTCTGGGCGAGGCGCCTCTACGCGCGCAAGCGCTCGGCCTGAAGCCGCCCCGACCGGCCGGTCGCGCGTTCGCCGCGCTCGGAACCGGAACGAGCTCTCAGTCGCTCCAGAAGCTCTCGATCGTCTCGCTGTCGCCCTCGACGTGAGGACCGAAGATCAGCACCTCGAGCCCGTCGGGGCCGGCTTCGAAGCAACGACCCACGCCCGGGCCCACGCGGATCGCATCGAGCGGGCCCAGCTCCACGAGCTCGTCGTCGAGCTTGACGCGTCCCGATCCGGAGAGGACGACGTAGATCTCTTCGGCCGTCCGATGACGGTGGGCGAAGGCCTCACGCCGCGACGGCTTCACCGTCAGGAAGTTGAAGCCGGTCTGCTCGGCGCCGAGAGCGCCCCGCGGGAAGCGTGCTTCCTGGCTCGCCGAGAGGCCGAATCCGGCGGCGCTGTCCTCGACCTCGCGCAGGTTCTTCTTCGCGTAGCTCATGATCGGGTGACCGCGCGATCGTACCTCTGCGTACCTCAGGCGCAGAGCCGGAAGCCGGGCGGGGCGGACGGCCGGGCGGGCACTCGGGCCAGAGCGGACAGAGGGCGCCGGTCCGCACGGCCGCGAGCTCGAGCTCGTCGCAGGCGTCCGAGACCTCGCAGGCGTCGAGCCCGGCGGAAGGTCCTCCCTCGCCCTTCGAACACCCACCATACTGGTGGCCGAGGTGGCCGAGACGACTGCAACGCGGGGCCGCCGGTTCGGGCTCGGGCATCCGGCCACGCTCGCCCGCCGACGAGTCGAGCCGGTCGAGCGGCCGGCTGCGCACGACGACCTCTCGCGCTGGCTCGAGCTCGGCTGCGGCGCGGAGCTCGCGCCGATCCGCACCTGCGCCGACCCCGGTTGCTCGCTGCTCCTGACCGACCGCTCCCGGGGCGGTCGCCCTCCCTGGTACTCGATGGAGCTGTGCGGCGACCGCGCCGAGACCGCCCGCTGCCGGCAGCGCCGGCGAGCGTCGCAACGGACGGGACGGAGGAGGCGATGAGCGGCCGGCACGCGACCGCCGATCGCGAAGCTGCCCGGGTCTGGTTCGTGACCGGATCGACCTCCGGGCTCGGGCGGGCGCTGGTCGATGCGGTCCGTGCGCGCGACGAGCTCGTCGTCGCCACGGCGCGACGGCCGGAGGCGTTGTCCGACCTCGAGGGAGACGGCGTGCTGGTGCTGCCGCTCGACGTCACTCGCGAGCAGGCGATCGAGTCCGCGGTCGAGGCCGCCCTCGCGCGCTTCGGACGGATCGACGTGCTCGTCAACAGCGCCGGGATCGGGTTCGTCGGGGCGCTCGAGGAGGCGAGCCTCGCCGACCTGCGACGCGTGCTGGAGACGATGTTCTTCGGCCCGGCGGCGCTGACGCGCGCCGTCGTGCCGTGCATGCGCGCGCAAGGGTCCGGGACGATCGTCCAGATCAGCTCGATGGGCGGCCAGGTGACGGCGCCGGGATACTCCGCCTACTGCGCCGCGAAGTTCGCGCTCGAGGGGCTGTCGGAAGCGCTCGCCGCGGAGGTCGCGCCGTTCGGGGTGCGGGTGCTGATCGTGGAGCCGGGATCGTTTCGGACCAACCTGCTCGGCGGCAGCCTTCAGGCGGCGCCGCCGATGGAGGAGTACGCGACCACCGTCGGAGCGACCCGCGCGTACGTCGAGGACGAAGACGGGCGTCAGGCGGGCGACCCGGCGAAGGCCGCGGCGGCGATCATCGCGGCGCTCGATGCGGAGGAGCCGCCGCTGCGGCTCCCGCTCGGAGCCGACGCGGTCGAGGCGATCCGCGCCAGGCACGAGAGCCTGCGGGCCGAGCTCGATCGCTGGGAGCAGGTCGCGCGCGCGACCGCGTTCGACCCGTGAGACCCGCGTGCGGCCCGGAGCGGCGGGGTGGCGTGCACCGTGTCGCCGGAGCCCGCACCGAGGCCGCTCGGGGACGGTCCAGTCGGCGCGCTCGCCGAGCAGCGCCGCCGACCAGGCGACCGAGCTGGCCGAGCTGCAGATCGCGCCGTGTGTAGAAGGCCGCCGCGTAGTCCGGCCGACGTGCCGAGGGCCGCCGTCCCGCGGGAACGAGCGCGATCCCGACCGCGGCGTGGTAGGCGGGGACGCGCTCGACCGCGGGGGCGTGACCGAGCGGAGGGCGCGTGCTCGTCGTGTCCCCTTCCGGTCCGGTCGTTCGTCGGGGAGTGACACTCTCTGTCCGAAAGGAGGACGAAGCGATGAAGTACGCGTTGCTGATCTACCCGGGGGGAACGGCGGAGGAGCGGCCGGAGGCGGAGGAGCAGCTGTCGATCGTGGAGGAGTACCAGGCGCTCGCGCACGAGCCCGGCGTCCTCGGCGCGGAGCAGCTGCACCCGCCGGAGAGCGCGACCACCGTCCGGGTGGCGGACGGCAAGATGCTCACGACCGACGGGCCGTTCGCGGACACGAAGGAGTTCCTCGGCGGTCTCTACCTGCTCGAGGCGGACAACCTCGACGTGGCGCTCGAGCTGGCGGCCCGGATTCCGGCGGCGCGGCTGGGCGGCGCGGTCGAGGTGCGGCCGGTGGTGGAGCGGTAGCGCTGCTCGAGCGGGTTTTCCGCGAGGAGTGGGGCCGCGTCCTCGCGAGCCTGATCGGCTTCCTCGGGGACTTCGATCTCGCGGAGGAGGCCGCTCAGGAGGCGTTCGCGATCGCCGCCGAGCGCTGGCCGCGGACGGGCGAGCCGGAGAACCCGGGCGCGTGGCTGACGACGACGGCGCGCAACCGGGCGATCGACCGGATCCGCCGAGACCGCACCCTCGCCGCGAAGACCCGGCTGCTCGAGCCGCCCGGGGCGGTGGAGGAGCGGATGGAGGAGCAGACGCTTCCGGACGAGCGGCTGGAGCTCATCTTCACCTGCTGTCATCCCGCGCTGGCGCTCGAGGCGCAGGTGGCGCTGACGCTGCGCACGCTGGGCGGCCTCACGACCGAGGAGATCGCGCGCGCCTTCCTCGTCTCGGCCGAGACGATGAAGCGGCGGCTGACCCGGGCGAAGGGCAAGATCAGGACGGCCGGCATCCCCTTCCGCGTCCCCGCCGACCACCGCCTCCCCGACCGGCTGGGCGCGGTGCTGGCGGTCGTGTACCTGATCTTCAACGAGGGCTACGGCGGCCGTGTCGACCTGGCTACGGAGGCGATCCGGCTCGGGCGGATGCTCGCCTCGCTCATGCCGGACGAGCCCGAGGTGCGCGCCCTGCTCGCCCTGATGCTCCTCCACGACTCGCGCCGCGGGGCCAGGTTCGCAGAGGGGGAGCTCGTGCTGCTCGACGAGCAGGACCGCTCGCTCTGGGACCAGGGGCAGATCGCCGAGGGCCGCGCCCTGCTCGACGAGGCGCTCGCCCTGCACGGTCGGGGGCCGTACGTGCTCCAGGCGGCGATCGCCTCGCTCCAGGCCGGCGACCCGATCGACTGGTTCGAGGTCGCGGCCCTGTACGGCGAGCTCGCCCGCCTGACCGGCTCGCCGGTCGTCGAGCTCAACCGGGCCGTCGCGATCGCCGAGGTCGAGGGGCCGGAGGCGGCGCTCGCGATCGTCGACGCGCTCGCGCTCGACGACTACCGGTACCTCCACTCCACGAGGGCCGACCTGCTTCGCCGGCTCGGCCGTACCGGCGAGGCCCGCGCCGCCTACCGGCGGGCGCTCGAGCTCGCGAGCGCGGAGCCGGAGCGGCGCTTCCTCGAGCGCCGGCTCGCCGAGCTCTGAAGCGGCTGTCCCCTCGAGCGGCGCCCGTTCGTCGCCTGGACGAATCAACGTCCAAGGAGGAACCCGATGAAAGCGAAAACGGCCACCGGCTCGGAGCGGAGGCGCTGGCTGGTCCTCGCGGTGACCGTCGCCGCCCAGTTCATGGTCATCCTCGACGTCTCGGTCGTGAACGTCGCCCTCCCCTCGATCAAGCACGACCTCGACTTCTCGCAGGAGAGCCTGCAGTGGGTGATCACCGCCTACTCGATCCTGTTCGGCGGCACGCTGCTGCTGGGCGGCCGGCTCGCCGACCTGCTCGGCCGCCGGCGGGTCTTCGCCGCCGGCGTGACCGTGTTCACGCTCAGCTCGCTCGCCTCCGGGCTCGCCTGGTCGGCGGGGTCGCTGATCGTCGCCCGGTCGCTCCAGGGCCTCGGCGGCGCGCTGCTCGCCCCGGCCGCGCTCTCGATCGTGGTCACCACGTTCCGCGAAGGGCGGGACCGGAACATCGCCCTCGGCGTCTGGGGCGCCGCCTCGGCGGGCGGGGGCGCAGCGGGCGTGCTGCTCGGCGGGGTGCTCACGTCGTACCTGAGCTGGTCGTGGATCTTCTTCGTCAACCTGCCGGTCGGCGCGGCCGTCCTGGCCGTCACCCCGTGGCTCGTGAGCGAGAGCCGGGCGGCGCGGGCGCAGCGCCACTTCGACCTGTCGGGCGCGGCGTCGATCACGGCCGGCCTGATGGTGCTCGTCTACGCGATCGCGCGGACGGGTCGGCACGGCTGGGGCGACGGCGTGACCGTCGGCCTGCTGGCGGCCTCGGCGGTGCTGCTGCTCGCCTTCGTCGGGATCGAGTCCCGCTCGCCGGCGCCGCTCCTGCCGCTGAGGATCTTCCGCCTGCGGACGCTCTCGGCCGCGAACGCGACGATGCTCGCGATCGGCGCGACCACGTTCGGGCAGTTCGTCCTGCTCAGCCTGTACCTGCAGGAGGTCCTGCGGTACTCGGCGATCGAGACGGGCGTCGCCTTCGTCGCGATCACGGTCGCGATCGGCATCGTCTCGAACGTCGGCCAGGCGTTGACCACCCGGCTGGGCGTGCGACCGGTGCTGAGCGCGGGCATGCTCCTGACGGCGGCCGCCGGCGTCCTGTACGGGGAGATGCCCGCGGACGGGCGCTACTTCTGGAACGTGTTCCCGGGGCTGCTCCTCGGCGGGATCGGGCTCGCGCTCTCGTTCGTGCCGGTGACGATCGCCGGCCTGAGCGGCGTCCGGCCTGCCGATGCGGGCGTCGCCTCGGGGCTGATCAACACCAGCCGGCAGCTCGGCGGCTCCATCGGGCTGGCGGCCGTGACCACGATCGCCGCCACCGCGACGAGCCGCTACGCGGACAGCCACGCGGCGCTCGCCACCAGCGGCCCGGCGCTCGCGCACGGGTTCCAGGTCGCCTTCTACACGCTGGTCGGCGTGGCGCTCGTGGGGGCCGCGATCGCCGCCGCCTTCGTCGAGTCCGTGCCGAAGGCGGCTCCGGCCGCGGAGCCGGTCGAGGCGAAGGTCGCGCTTCGGGAGGCGGCCTGAGCGCGGCGGTCGCACCCCCCGAGCAGTCGCCGGAGGGCCGTCCTCGAGGCGGCCCTCCGCGCCGGGCCGGTCGTGCGTGGCCGAAAGAAGAGGCTCGGCATCGGACATCGAGGGTGGATCCCCGTTTGCGAGGCCGGGGCATCGCGTCGGTCGTGGCCTTCCTCAGCCGGCGGGCGGGATGTGGTGGTTGCCCCTGAAGAGGTCGCTCGGGTCGTAGAGCGACTTCACCCGCCGGAGGCGGGCCCAGGTCGGCGCGTCGAAGAAGCGGCTGGCGTCGGTCGGCTCCATGACGAAGTTCGCGTAGTCGCCGATCCGGTACGGGCGGACGGCGCGGTCGAGTGCCGCGAGGTACGCCCGCGCCGTCGCCTCGGAGTCCTCGTCCTCGGGAACGCCGAGCGCGAGCAGGCTGAGCGTGCCCGGCAGGGTGGCTCGCGCGCCGGCTCCGGGCTCCCGCCGGCCGAACGCGCCGCCGAGCTGCCGCAGCTCCACCATCGCGAGAGTCGATCCGGACCCCGGCCCGACGGCGGCCACCAGCTCCTCGACGCCGGTGTGGGGCAGAGCGCCGAGCAGCGCCGTCGTGGTCACGAAGGGCAGCGGGTCGGGTGGGTCCATCGCCATGTCGCCGAGCGCACCCGGCGCCACCATCGCGAAGCTGTCCATCGCCGGACCGAGATCGCGCACCGGACGCAACAGCGCCCTTCCCTCGGTCTCGCTTCCGAGGAAGGCGCCGTAGACGACGGCGAAGGAGCCGCCGCGCACCGGCTCCGGCACGAACGGCGCGTCCGGGAACTGCAGGAGCGACGCCCACGACGTCATCTCGTCCGGCAGGCTCGCGACGAGTTCCGTCCAGGTATGGAGCACCTCGGCTGCGCGCTCGAACGGGAAGAACATCACCCCCGCGTACAGGTCCTCGACCGGATAGACGCCGAACTCGAGCGCGGTGACGACGCCGAAGTTGCCGTTGCCGCCGCGGAGCGCCCAGAAGAGGTCAGGCTCGTGCTCGGCGTCGACGCGTACCGCGCGTCCGTCGGCGGTGACGAGCTCGATCGCAGTGACGCTGTTCGCCTGGAGGCCGTACCTGCGGCCGAGCCAGCCCATGCCGCCGCCCAGCGAGTAGCCGGCGATGCCGACGTCGGGCGACGAGCCGTGCAGCGCGGCGAGGCCGTGCTCGGAGAGCTGCGGGGCGACGCGGCCCCACTTCACCCCCGCCCCCACCCGCACACGCCGGGCGCGGGCGTCGACGGAGACCTCCTGGAGCTCGCGGACGTCGACGAGAAGCGTGTCCTCGAGCGCGCCGTACGCATCCGCGTTGTGGCCGGTTGCCTGCGGCGCGACACGGAGGCCGCTCCGGCGGGCGTAGTCGACGGCAGCTACGACGTCGCGCACGTCGCGGGGGAGAGCCACGGCCGTGGGCCGCAGGTCCGTGGCCAGGTTGAACACCTGCCGCGCCGCGTCCCAGTCGGCGTCCGACGGGGACACGACGCGTCCGCTCATCCGCGCGGAGAGGGTCTCGAAAGAGGTGGCAGTCGGCATCTCGGAACGGTTCCTTTCACTGAACGACATGTTTAGCGATTGTCGAGATGCTAACATGGATGAACACCATGTCAATTCAAATGAGGAAGTACGAGCTGAAGGCCCGGGCCGAGAGCCAGCGCGAGACCCGCGACCGGATCGCGCGGGCGGCCGCCGAGCTGCACGAGGAGAAGGGCGTCGCGACGACCACGGTGGCCGAGATCGCGCGCCGCGCCGGCGTGACGCGCCTGACGGTCTACAACCACTTCGCCGGCCTGAGCGAGCTGCTGCCGGCCTGCGCCGCCCACTACGAGACCGTTCACCCGATGCCGGACTTCGGCAGCGTGCTCGCCGGCGTGGACGCGGCCGAGCGCGTCCGCGGCGCGCTCGTCGTGCTGTACCGCTGGTACCGCGAGAACGAGCCGATGTACACGAAGCTCTTCGGCGAGCGTGCGTCGGTGCCGGAGCTCGACCGCTTCCTGGAGCAGAGCGTCGACCGCATGCTGGCCGGGCTCGCCGACACCCTGGCCGGAGCCTTCGCCGTCCGCGGGCGACGAGGCAAGCGTCTCCACGCCCTGATCCGGCTCGCACTCGACTTCTGGACCTGGCGTCGACTCGACGGCGAGGGCCTCGGCGACGAGGCCGCCGCCGAGACGATGGCGGCCGCCGTCGCCGCCGTGACGGCGGGCTCGTAGTCGCGCGCGAGGCGGGGCGTGGGCGGGCGACGCCGCGGGTGCGGCGTCGCCCGCCCACGCCGTCAGGCGCCGCAGCGGCCGGCGGTCCTCCCGAACGGGTCGCGGAAGACGAGCGCCCCTCGACCCGTGCTCCCTGCGCTTCTTGGCTCCCCTGCCGTTCTCCTCTCGCGTCCGTGTCCGCCGTCAGGCGGAGAGGATGGGCGCGCCGACGAGGCGCTCCTTCGGGTCGATCGCCCCGAGCTCCGAGACGATCTCGAACCGGCCGTGTCGCGCCTGCGCGATGTACATGTTCAGGCGCAGGTGGTGCTGGCCGGGCACCATCGCGGCGGGCCCGCCGGGGCCGTCGGCCAGCGCGGCGTGGTCGAGCGCCGCGACCACGGCGTCCCGGTCGAGCGAGGCGGCCTCGGTCACCGCGGAGGCCCAGAGCCGCAGCCCCCGGTACAGCCCCGAGCACCCGCTCCCGGCGGCGAACTTCGCCTGGCCGGGGTACAGCGCCTCGTACTGCGCGAGCAGCTTTCGGCTGAACGGGTCGTCCACGCTCTGGTAGTAGTCGAGGCAGCTGTAGAGCCCCTCGGTCTGCGCGGCCGGGAACAGGTCGAGCACGTTCTCGTCGAAGTACGTGCAGACGACCTGCCCGCCGCGGCGGGTGAAGCCGGAGTCGTGCAGCGCTCGGAAGAACGGCATGACACCCGGGGGCACCGTCGTGTTGAAGACGACGTCCGCTTCCGTGGCCGCGATCCGGTCGACGGTCGCCTGCCAGTCGGCGTGGTCGAGCGGGTGGTACTCCTCGCCGACGATCGTCCCGCCGCTCGCCTCGACGACCTCGCGGACGCGCGCGTTCGTCACGTGCGGCCAGACGTAGTCGGCCGACGGCAGGTAGAAGCGCTTCGCTCCCGTCTCCTGGATCAGCCACGGGATCAGCGGATCGACCTGCTGTGCGGGCACGGGGCCCGTGCAGAAGACGAGCGGGTCGGACTCCTGCCCCTCGTACTGCTCGGGGTAGATGTAGAGCGTCTCGCCCTCGACGACGGCGGCGCTCTTGATCGCCTGCCTCGTGGAGCTGAACACGCCGCCGAGGACGACGTCGACCTGGTCGGCCTCGACGAGCTTCCTCGCCACGGCCGCGGCGACGGCGTCGTCGGTGGCGCCGTCCTCGAGGTGGAGCTCCACCGGCCGTCCCAGCAGTCCGCCCTTGGCGTTGATGTCGCCGACGACCATCCTCGCCACGTTCGCCATCGCCGCGCCGATGACCGACAGCGGGCCCGTCTGGTCCGCGACGACTCCCACCCTGATCGGGTCCATCCGTTCCTCCCTTCGACTCGGTGTCGACGGCCGCCGGAGAAGGGGGCGACGCGTCGTGCGACGATTGTGGGCGGACACGGCGCCGAATACATCGGGAGGACTCCCCATTTCCGCACCGCCGCTTCGACTCGGTGAGCTCGTCGCCACGCTGGCGCTCGCGCAGGACAACGCGTTCGGCCAGCCGCTCGAGTCGCAGCTCCGGTCGTGCCTGCTCGCGAGCTGGATGTGCGAGGAGGCGGGATTCGAGCGGGAGCTTCGCGACACCGTCTACTGGGTGGCGCTGCTCCGGTTCGTCGGCTGCACCGGGCACGCCCACGAGGTCTCGCTGCTGTTCGGCGACGAGATCGCGATCCGCGGCCAGACGCTCGTCCACGACTCCGGCAACCCCGCCGAGGTGATGCGGGACATCGTGGCCTTCGCGACCGCCGGCCACGCGCCGGAGGAGCGCGAGGAGATCGAACGGAGGATCCGGGAGACGATCCGCGAGTGGGCGTTCCTCAACTTCTCGTCCGGATGCGAGGTGGCGGACATGCTCGTCGAGCGGCTCGACTTCGGCCCCGGCGTCCGCGAGGCCCTCCGCTTCACGTTCGAGTGCTGGAACGGGAACGGACACCCCGGCCATGCGAAGGGCGAGACGATCCCGCTCGCGATGCGCGTCGTGCACGTGAGCCACGACATGGAGGCGCTCGGGCGCCTCTTCTCGCCCGACCGTGCGCTCGAGGCCGCGCGCGAACGCCGCGACGCGACGTACGACCCCGCCGTCGCCGACCTGTTCCTCGAGCGCGGAGCCGGGTGGCTCGCCCGGCTGGCCCGAACCGAGCCGTGGGACGCCGTGCTCGCCCTCGAGCCCGAGCCGCACCGTCTGCTCACGGGGGCCGACCTCGACGAGGCTCTGGCCGTGGTCGCCGACTTCGTCGACCTCAAGTCGCCGTTCTGGGGCGGGCACAGCCGCCGTTGCGCCGAGCTCGCCGCCGGCGCCGCCCGCGTCCTCGGCCTCGGCGAGGACGCGGTCACGATGCTCCGCCGGGCTGCGCTCGTGCACGACGTCGGGACGACCGCGGTGCCGAACTCGGTCTGGGACAAGCCCGGCTCGCTGACACGGGCGGAGTTCGACCGGGTCGAGCTGCATCCGATGCTGACCGAGCAGATGCTGCGGCGGTCGCCCGCGCTGGCCGTGCTCAACCCGGTCTCCTGCGCGCACCACGAGCGCTGCGACGGGTCGGGCTACCACAGGCGCCTGCAGGTCGATGCCGAAGACCTGGGCGCGTGCATCCTGGCCGCGACCGAGGTCTACGTCGGGCTGACCGCGGAACGGGCCGACCGGCCGCCGTTTCCCCCGGCCGAGGCCGCCGGCGAGCTTCGCCGCCTGGAGTCGGAGGGCGCGCTCGAGCCGCGGGCGACCAGGGCGGTGCTGGTGGCGGCCGGGCACGGCGAGCCGCGCACGCCCCCGGGCAAGCGGCCACGACATCCCGGTGGCCTCACCCGGCGCGAGCTCGACGTCCTGAGGCTCGCGGCCAGGGGGCTCACGACGCGCCAGATCGCAGATCGCCTGTACATCTCTCCGAAGACGGCCGACCACCACATCCAGCACATCTACGGCAAGATCGGCGTCTCGACGCGCGCGGCCGCCGCGCTCTGGGCGATGCAGCACACGGTCGTCCGGTGAGCCGGGGGGCCGCCCCCGTCGCGCGGCCCACCCGCCCGGCGGCTCGGCCCCAGGGCAGTGGGGTCGGCTCCAGGGCAGTGGAGAGCCTCCAAGAATTCCAGGGCCATTCGGGTCGTCGCCACCGAAGTTTCCCCCGTTTCTCCGGACAACCGAGCGCTTGGCGAGAGTCGTCTCGGCGAGCGAGGAGGGCGTCCGATTCGGTGTGTGGGCGCTCTGGGTTGACGTTACTCCGGTAGTCGGTCGCCGAAGTGGTCTCGAGCGCGGGTAACGCGGTCGTCCAGATGCGCGTCCTTGTCCGTGCCGGCACGGCGGTGACGAGGGCGAGGTGCCGCAGGGATCGTCCGGCGCTCCAACCCAGCTACCTCTCAGCACGTCACGTTCCTCCCGCTCGACGTGTCATGAGAGAGAGACGGGATACCCGTGAGACGTGACCACGCAAGCGAAGGGAGGAGACATGCGTGTGTTCGTGGTGGGAGCGAGCGGCGCCCTCGGCAGCCGGCTCGTTTCCCAGCTGGTCGACGCAGGCCACGAGGTGATCGGCACCCACAACCGGCCGTCGGGCGCGGTGCTGCTTTCGACGCTCGGCGCCGAGCCGGTGCGGCTCGACCTGCTCGACGCCCGTGCCGTGCGCAAGGCGGTGCTCGAAACGAAGCCCGAGGCAATCGTGAACGAGGCGACCGCGCTCGCGAGCGCGACCTGGGGCCGCAACTTCGACAAGGTGTTCGCCGCGACGAACGAGCTGCGCACGAAGGGCACCGACGCGTTGCTCGCGGCCGCGGCGGAGGCGGGCGTAACCCGGTTCGTCGCGCAGAGCTTCGCCCCCTACCGCTACGTGCGGGAAGGCGGGCCGGTCAAGACCGAGGACGACCCGCTCGACCCCAGCCCGCCGGCGAACGCGCGGCGGTCCTTCGAGGCGATGGCCCATCTCGACCGCAGGGTCGCCGAATTCGGCGGGATCGTCCTTCGCTACGGCCTCTTCTACGGCGCCGCCGACGACGGGCTCGTCGAGCCGGTGCGCCGGCGGCAGTACCCGATCATCGGCGGCGGCGGAGGGATCACGTCGTGGATCCACCTCGAGGATGCCGCGGCGGCGACCGTGCTCGCGCTCGAGCACGAGGGCCCGGCGATCTACAACGTCGTCGACGACGAGCCGGCGCCGGCACGGGAGTGGCTGCCGGTGCTCGCGGAGGCGCTCGGCGCCGGGCCGCCCCGCCGCTTCCCGACCTGGCTCGCTCGGCTGGTCGCCGGCGAGGCGGCGGTCGTGATGGGCACCGACGCCCGCGGCGCCTCCAACGCGAAGGCCAAGCGCGAGCTCGGCTGGACGCCGCGCCACCCGACCTGGCGGACGGGCTTCGAGGCGGTCTACCGGGCGCTCGCCGTCGCCGAGCGGCCGAAGGCCCGCTCGGCTCCGCGGGCGAGCCACTCGCCCGGTGTCTACTAGGCGATCCGGAGCTGCTCGCTCGCCGGCGAGGGGGCCGCGGCGACGACGACGGTGCCCTCGAACACCTCCGGGCCGAGAAACGCCTTCATCAGCCTGTCGTGGGCGCGGTGGCGGAGAAGCTGCGCCTCGAAGCGGACGGCGGCGGCGTACTCGGCCGGGGCGGCGGGCCGCTCGCCGGGGAGCCGCCGCTCGAGGATCCGCTCGGCGGCCCACCAGTAGACCGCGTTGGCGGCGACCTCGACCTCGAGCATGCGGTAGGGGACGTACTCGCGGACGCGGGCGCGGGCGAAGCCGGCCTGGCGGGCGGCGCGCTCGAGCGCCTTGAACTCGCGCCTGCCCTCGTAGACGGTGACCACGCCGGTCTCGGGCTCGAACTCCGCCTCGACGTGCGAGTCCTCGTCCTTGCGGGCGATCTCGCGCACCCAGCCCGACGCGTGGTGCCGCACCACGAGGACGACGAGCTCGGCGTCGTGGCCGCCCGCCTCGGCGAACACGGAGAGCTGGGAGCCGGGCTCGGCCGAGACGAGCGCGCGCAGCGTGCCGGTGACCCGGGACCAGCCGCCGGGGACGGGCGCCGGCACCTCCGGGCGCCAGAGGCGCAGCGAGAGACCCGGGTCGGTGGCGATCTCGATCGGAGTTCCCGGCGGGATGCGCGCCGGGTCGAAGATCAGCGAGACGCCCCGCTGCTCGCCCGGGTGGAGCCTGAGCGGCGACTGCTTGAAGCGCATCGCCGCCTCGAGCACGACCTCCGCAGCGGCGCCGCGAGGCGGCTGCCCCGGCGCGCCCTCGCGCTCCGGCTCCTCGACCGGCCGCTCGAGGCCGGCGCCGCCGCGCGCGAAGCCGGCCTGTCCGGGGGCGTCGAACGCGGAACGGAGCGCGTCGTTCAGGGCGCGCAGCCCGACCTCGTCGCGGGCGGCGATCTCCTTCCCGGCGCGGACGAGGCGCGCACCCGCGCGCCGCTCCTCCGCCTCGACGATCGGGCGGACGATCCTCTCGATCGCGGCGTAGAGCCGCTTCACGAGCGGGTGCGCCTCGTTGAGGCCGCCGCGGTCGACGCGGACGACGACCTGCGGGCGCGGCGTGTCGAGCGCCTCCCGCTGGAGGCGCTCGATCGCCTCGCAGCGGACCTCGCCGTAGAGGTGGCGGGCGCCGGGGCGCGCCTCGAGGCCGGCGAGCGTCGTCTCGTGCGCCGCTCGACCCGAGCAGACGACGAGGCCGCCGCGGCGCGCGGCGCGGGAAGGGCTGAGCGGGATGGGGTGGGCCGAGCGGCGGACGACCACCCGTGCCGTGACGCCGCGTCCGAGCTCGACCTCGTCGTCGAAGAGCACCGGGCGCTCCGGGTCGGGCTCCGGCGGCGTGTGGCGGACGACCTGGAGCGGCTCGCCCGGAAGGTCGAGCAGGAGCTCGCGGCTCTCGTCCTCGAGGACCGGCCGCAGCTGCACGAGATCGGCGACCAGCCGGCGCAGCCGCGCGCTCGGCGGCAGCCGCCGGTCGGCGAGCGGCACCGTCACGCGAGTCCCCTCGTCTGCGATCCCGAGCCGCTGCCTGATCGCCCGCGTGGCGTGCACGTCGAGCACGTGGGTGTAGACGTACGGCTCGTCGCCGCCGGCGGGAAGGAACCACGACTCGACGGCGCGCTCGCCCCGCACGCCCTGGATGCGCCCGCCGCCCTGCGCGAGCCAGACGTCGCGCAGCCCGCGGCCGAAGAGGCCGCGCTGCCCCTCGCGCTCCGGGACGACGCCGAGCGCGCCGAGGCGCTCGTCGACGACGTCCGCGTCGACGCCCTCCCCGTCGTCCGCGCAGACGAGCTCGTACCGCCAGCTCCGCAGCGCCGGAACGCCGAGGGTGCGCAACGCCGTCTTCCACGTGCGCAGGAAGTCGGGATCGGCGGGCCCGATCCGCAGCTGGATCCGGCCGCGCTCGCGCCCGCCGGCGGCGATCGCCGCGTCGGCGTTCGTCACCAGCTCGGGGATGATCTGCGCGAGGTCGATCCCCGCCTGCGCGAAGTTCTCGCGGAAGTAGCGGCCCCGGACGCGGCCGTGGCGCAGCTTCGAGGCGTCGACCGCCACGGGCAGAGGATAGAACGAGGCCCGGCTCGCCTCCGCGGCGGCGGGCGCGGCCGCCGGAGCGCGTCAGCGGCTCGGGCGACCGGGGCGTGACGTCGCGCGCGGGGTCAGCGACCCTTCGCGGCGACGGCCTCGGCCCGGCGCGGCAGGACCCAGCCCGGACGGGGGTAGTGGCACGTGTACCCGTTCGGATACCGCTCGAGGTAGTCCTGGTGCTCGGGCTCGGCCTCCCAGAACGGGCCCGCCGGCGAGACCTCGGTGACGACCTTCCCCGGCCAGAGGCCCGACGCGTCGACGTCGGCGATCGTCTCCTCGGCCACGCGCCGCTGCTCCTCGTCGAGGTAGAAGATCGCCGAGCGGTAGCTCGTCCCGACGTCGTTGCCCTGGCGGTTCGGCGTCGTGGGGTCGTGGATCTGGAAGAAGAACTCGAGCAGCTCCCGGTACGACGTCCGCTCGGGGTCGAAGACGATCTCGATCGCCTCCGCGTGCGTCCCGTGGTTGCGGTAGGTCGCGTCGGGGACGTCGCCGCCGGTGTAGCCGACCCTCGTCGCGAGCACGCCGGGCCGCTTCCGGATCAGGTCCTGCATCCCCCAGAAGCATCCGCCCGCGAGGATCGCCTTCTCGGCTCCTCCGCTCACCCCGTCCACTCTACCCCCGCCGCAGCGGCCCGCGTCCGCTCGCCGGCGCCGCGGGTGTCAACCGGCTGCCGCGCGCGCCGCGCGGCAGCCGCTTCCCCTCACCGCCCGTTTCCCGGCACAATCGCGCTGGAACGACGAAGGAGGGAGCAGTCATGGCAGCTGTCGGCAGTCGAATCGTCGTCGAGGCGGAGAAGGTCGCGCAGCCCGCGCGGAGCGGCGTGATCGAGGAGGTCCTGCAGGAGCGGCCGCCGCGCTACCGCGTCCGCTGGGACGACGGCCACGAGAGCATCATCGCGCCCGCCTCCGGCGCCGCGCGCGTCGAGCGGGCCGAGACCGGCGCGGTCGGGGCCTGAGACGCGGCGGAGACGCGGCGGCCGGGAAGGCACGGGCCCTCGGGCATCCTGACGGCGTGGACGCGCTGCTCGTCGTCGACGTCCAGAACGACTTCTGCCCCGGCGGCGCGCTGCCGGTGCCGCACGGCGACGACGTCGCGGCGCCGCTGAACCGCCTGGCCGGCAGCTTCGACCTCGTGGTCGCCAGCCGAGACTGGCACCCGCCCGACCACGGCTCCTTCGCCACGGTCGCGACCGACCCCGGCCGGTGGCGGGGCACCGACCCGCCCTCGATCTGGCCGGTGCACTGCGTCCAGGGCACCCCCGGCGCCGAGCTGCACCCGAGCCTCGACCGGTCGAACGTCGACCTCGTCGTCGACAAAGGCCAGGACCCGACGAGCCAGGGGTACTCCGCCTTCCAGGACACCGGGCTCGCCGGGGCTCTGCGCGAGCGCGGCGTCGACCGGCTCTACGTCGGCGGGCTCGCGACGGACTACTGCGTGAAGCAGAGCGTGCTCGACGCCCTGCGCCAGGGCTTCGAGGTCGTCGTCGTCGAGGACGCGATCCGCGGCGTCGACGTCAGCCCCGGCGACTCGGAGCGAGCGGTCGAGGCCATGCGCGCCGCGGGGGCGTCGTTCGCGACGAGCGACGAGGTGCTGCGGGCGCGGAGGTCCCGGGCCGGGCGGTGACGACCCGGGGCGCCGAGGCCCCCGCGGCGTCCGCGGAGGCCTCGGCGGGCCCGGATCAAGCCGCCCGAGCCGTGGCCGTGGCCGCAGGCGTGGACTGGGCCGCCGGCGCCGCGCGGAGCGCGCGGTAGCACGCCCCCGTCACGAGCCCGGAGAGCGCGAAGCCGAGGATCCAGACCCAGTTCGGAGCCACCAGCTCCCCGGCCGCGACCGCCGTCTGGCGGAAGGGAGCGCCGTCGCGCGCGATCGGCAGCAGCATGTACCAGAAGAACATGAAGCTGACGAAGCTCCAGACGGCCCCCAGCGTCAGGCTGGCTGCCAGCGTCCGGACGCGGTAGACGCGGTCGGCGAGGCCGGCGAACGCGGTCCCGAGCACCGCCCAGTAGGCGAGCAGGAAGAGCGCGCCGATCACGATCGGCCACCAGCGGTAGCCGTTCTGGGCGAAGTGCTCGAGCCCGAACAGCCAGGCCGTGACGGCAGCCGGGAGCTCGAGGGCGGTGTGGCCCGCCTTCGCCCAGTCGTAGACGACGAGCGGCGCCGCCAGGGCGATGCCGCCGCCGACGCCCGCCGCGATCCCCGTCGTCGCGAGCCGTGCCGAGCTCGTCTCCCGGTGCACGAGGTGCACGTGGGGAACGTGCTCGCGGAGCCGGTCGAGGAAGTGAACGTGAGCCTCCATGGTTTTCACCTCCTTTCACCGAGAATATAGCTATATAGCAACAGTTGTCGTCGAGATCGGTTACACTGGGTGCATGGCGCCGGAGACGGGAGCGCACCTGGACGCGCGGCTCGACGAGCTGCTCGACGTCTCGCTCGCGCGCGGGCAGGCGCTCGCGCACGTGCTGCTCTCCCGCCCGATCTCCACGGCCGCCTACCGGCGCGTCACCGGCGGGATCCCGCCCGTGCAGCTGCAGGCGCTCGTGGTGCTCGCCGCGGGCGACATGCGGATGCGCGAGCTCGCCCGCCGGCTCGGCCTCGCCACGAGCACCGTGACGCGGCTCGTCGACCGGCTCGAGGCGGCCGGTCTCGCGGAGCGGCGGAAGGAGCGTCCCGACCGCCGGTCGGTCCTGGTCGGCCTGAGCTCGACCGGACGCGATGCCCTCGGCTCCGTCCGGAAGCGCCTCGGCGGGCTGCTGCGGGAGCTGATCGGCGGCCTCTCGCCCCACGAGCAGGGAGAGCTCCTGCGGCTCCTGACGAAGGTCGGCGAGGGTCTCGTGCCGCCCGCGCTCGAGCCGGCGCCGGCCCCCGTCCGCGCCCGCTGAGGGGCGGGCGGGCCCGCTCGGACGCCACCGCCCGGTGCGCGCGGAGCGTGCGCTCGCGAGGCGTGGCGCGCGCGCGCCGCGTCGCCTCTCGCCTCGCGCCCGGACGGGCGGTTCGAGGGCGTCCGGGGGCTCCGCCGACTGCGGGCCCGAGGGCGAGGTTCAGGGCCGGAGGACGACCTCGAGCGCGGTGCCGCGGCCGGGCGCGGAGCGCAGCGAGAAGGCGCCGCCGATCGCCGCCGCACGCTGGCGCATGTTGCGGAGACCCTGACCCGCGTCGTCGCTCGGCTCCTCGAACCCCTCGCCGTCGTCGTACAGCGTCACGAGCCGGTCGACGCCGCGCCGCCCGATCGTGAGCCACGCCCTGCGGGCGCCCGCGTGGCGGCGGGTGTTCGAGAGCCCCTCCTGGACGATGCGGAACACCTCGATCTGCTCGTCCGGAGCGAGGCGCACGCCCGCGTCGATCTCGAGCTCGACCTCGAGCCCGCCGTCGGCGGTGAGGAGGTCGACGTAGCGGCGGAGCGCGGCGTCGAACGGAGCGCTGCCCGCGGCCGACGAGAGCGCGAGCACGGCGAAGCGCGCCTCCTGCTGCGCGGCGAGAGCGGCCTCCTTGAGCCGAGGCAGCGTCTCGGCCTGGTCGGCGCCGGCCTCCAGCATCGAGACGTGCGCGGTGACCGCGAACAGGTACTGCGCGAGGCCGTCGTGGATCTCGCGCGCGACGCGGGCACGCTCCTCGGCCACCGCGCGCCGGAACTCGGTCGACCGGATCGCGCGCCAGACTCCGACGAGCAGGACGCAGTAGGCGAGCAGGCGCAGGAAGTCGCCCTGCGAGACCTCCGACGTGGAGACGCGAGGCGTGAACACGAGGTAGAGGGACGCGAAGAGCATCAGCGTCCCTCCGAGCGCGAGCCAGCGGTCGAGGTCCTCGCGGTGGAGCCGGAAGCGGTTGCCGAACCCGACGACGGTCACGAGGTTCACGAGGGCGAGCAGCGCGAGCGACGCGGTCAGGAGGTGTCCGCGGCCGTGGACGTCGTCGGGCCGGGGGGCGCTGACGCCCAGGGCGTGGGCGGCCCCCCAGAGCAGCGCGAGGGCGAAGACGAGCGCGACGAGCAGATCGACGAGCGCGGTGCGGCGGTTCTCGACCCGGCCCCGCACGACCGGCGCGAGGGCGAGCAGCACCCACCCGAGCAGCATGCCGCCGAGGCCGGCCCAGGTCTCGGTGCCCGGCCGGGACGCGCCGCTCGCGGCCGGAGCGACGGCGAACGCGGCCCACGACGCCGAGGTCGTGAAGAACCCGCCGCAGAGGAAGAGGTCGAAGCGGCGCCCCTCCGCCGAGAAGCGGCTCGCGGAGAGGAGGGCGACGAGACCCCCGCCGACCGCGTAGAGGGTCATCAGGACGAGGCGGAGGGACGGGAGGTGGTAGGAGCTCTGCAGCTCCGGCTTCGTCAGGAAGAGCGCGAGCGCCGACCCGAGGAGGCCCACGAGGATGACCTCGCCCCAGAGGAAGCGCTCGATGTCGGTGCGCTCGTCGGTGTGGCGCATCCCTCCCGCTATCGGCACAATCGGCCGAGCCCATGACGGCGCGGGTCCTGATCGTCGACGACCACCCGCTCACGCGCGAGGCGCTCGCGTCCCTGCTCGGCGCGAACGGCTTCGACGTGGTCGGGCAGGCGGCCGGCGGGCAGGAGGCGGTCGACCGCGCGGGCGCGCTGGAGCCCGACCTGATCGTCCTCGACCTGACGATGCCCGACATGACCGGGCTCGAGGCTCTCCCGCTGCTCCGCGAGCGGGCCCCCGGCGCGGAGGTGGTCGTCCTGACCGCGGCCGAGGACGACGCCAACCTGCTGACGGCGATCCGGGCGGGCGCGGCGGGCTACCTGCTGAAGAGCGAGCCGCCCGAGCGGATCGTCGACTTCCTGCGGGGGGTCACGCGCGGGGAGGTGGCGCTGTCGGGGCAGATCGCCCGGCGCCTCGTCGAGGAGGTGCGCGAGGGCGACCGGCGAAGCGACGCGGTGCCCGACGCGATCGCGAGCGTGCTGTCGGCGCGGGAGCTCGAGGTCCTCCTCCTCCTCGACCAGCACCTCGGGACGGACGACATCGCGCGCCGGCTGATCATCTCCGAGCACACGGTTCGCTCCCACGTGAAGAGCCTGCTCGCGAAGCTCGGCGTCTCGTCGCGCCGCGAGGCGCTCGAGCGCCTCGCGGCGGCCCGCGGCTGACCTGGGCCCGGCGCGCCGCCGCGGCACGCGGCGCGGGCGCCGCCGGCGCCCGGGCTGGTCGGGGCGGCGTCAGGCGGCGGCGGCGAACCCCTCGAGCGCTGCGGCGACCAGGTCCGGCAGGGTCGAGAGGTTGTAGCCCCCCTCGAGGACGGCGGCGACACGAGGCGCGAGCCGACTCGCGCGGCGGGCGAGCTCGGCGAAGGCGCCGGTCGTGAGCTCGAGCTGCGCGAGCGGATCGTCGGCGTGCGCGTCGAACCCGGCCGAGACGAGCAGGAGCTCCGGCCCGAACTCCCCGACCGCGCGCTCGACCCGGGCGAACGCGCGCAGGTAGGCGTCGTCGCCCGCCCCCGCCGGGAGCGGCACGTTCACGAGCGTCTCGCCCTGCTCGTCGGGCCCGCCGGTACCGGGGTAGAAGGGCCACTGGTGGAGCGACGCGTAGAGGATCGTCGGGTCGCCCGCGGCGATCGCCTGCGTACCGTTGCCATGGTGCACGTCCCAGTCGACGATCGCGACGCGGCCGAGGCCGAGCTCGGCCTGCGCCCAGCGGGCCGCGACCGCGACCGAGTTGAAGAGGCAGAACCCCATCGCCCGCTCCGGCTCGGCATGGTGTCCGGGCGGACGCGCGAGCGCGAAACCGCCAATGCGGACGGCCTCGATCGCGGCGCCGGCCGCGAGCAGGGCCGCCTCGTAGCTCGACTCGGTGCAGAGGGTGTCGGCGTCGAGCCAGCCGCGCGCCGTCCGCACGCGGTCGACGAGCCCCGGCGTGTGGCAGCGCAGCACGTCCTCCTCGGCGGCGGGCCCGCATTCGACGAAGCCGAAGCGCTCGTGCAGCACCTCGATCCGCGCCTGCGACTCGGGGTGCCCGCCGGTCGGGTGCAGGGAGGCGAAGAGCGGGTGGCTGACGACCTCCACGCCGAAATAATCGAGTGATGCGGGTTCCGCGGATGCTCGAACCGCTGGGCATCCGCGATTTCGCGCTCCTCTGGGCCGGGATGAGCGTCTCCCTGGTCGGAGACGGCATCTTCCTCGTCGCGCTCGCGTGGCAGACCTACGAGCTCTCGAGCTCGCCGTCGGCGCTCGGCTGGATCTCGGCCGCGTACGTCGCGCCGATGGTGCTCTTCCTGCTCGCCGGCGGCGTCCTCACCGACCGCTTCGAACGGCGCAAGCTGATGATCGCCGGAGACGTGGTCCGCGCGGTCGCGATCGGCGCCGTGGGAGCGCTCGCCGTCTCGGGGGAGCTGCGCCTCTGGCAGCTCGCGCTCCTCGCGGCGCTGAGCGGGGTCGGGGACGCGCTCTTCGCGCCGGCGTTCGGCTCGATCGTGCCCGAGATCGTCCCCCGGGAGCTGATCGCCCAGGCGAACTCGCTGGACCAGTTCGTGCGGCCGGTCTCGGGCCTGGTCGGGCCGGCCGTCGCGGGCGCGCTGATCGCGGGCGCCGGCGCCGGCACGGCCTTCCTCGCCGACGCCGCCACGTTCGCGGTCTCGACTGCGACCGCGCTCCTCCTGACGCCGCGCCCGCTCGACCGGGCGGCGTCACGGTCCGCGCGCCGCGAGCTGCGCGAGGGCTTCGCCTTCGTGCTCGCCCGGACCTGGCTGTGGGCCACCCTCGTCGCGGCCGCGCTGATCATGGTCGCCCCGTCCGCGCGCAACGTGCTCCTGCCGTACCTGGTCAAGAGCGACCTGCGGGCCTCCGCGGGCGCCCTCGGCCTGGTCTACGCGGCCACGGCCGCCGGGTCGATCGTCGCCGCCCTGGCCTACGGGCAGCGCGGCCTGCCGCATCGGTACGTGCTCGTCATGTACGGCGGCTGGGCGCTCGCCCTGTTCGTGGTCGCCGGCTACGGCGTCGCCGGGAACGTCCCGGAGCTCGTCGCGCTCGGGTTCGTCGCCGGGCTCGGCATCGCGCTCGGCCAGGGGATCTGGGGGACGATGCTGCACCGGCTCGTCCCGCGGGAGGTGCTCGGGCGGGTCACGAGCCTCGACTGGATGGTCTCGAGCAGCCTGATGCCGATGTGGCTGGTCGCGATCGGATTCCTCGGCAACGGGATCGGCGTGCGCCGCTCGCTCGTCGCGGCCGGACTCTTCGGCGGGGTCACGACGATGCTCTTCCCGCTCGCGATCCGCGGTCTCCGCGCCCCCGAGCGCGGGTCAGACTCGCTCGGCGAGCCGCTTCGCAAGGGCGTTCAGCTCTAGCTCGCCGGCGGCCGCCGCCGCCTCGGCCCAGCGGGGCCGCTGCGCCGCGAGCCGCGGCAGCGGCGCCTTCGCGTCCATCTGCGCGATCCGCCGGTAGAGCCGCAGCTCGTCCGCCTGCGCGGAGAAGCGGCCGGCTCGGAGCGCCGCCTCGAGCGACCCGTACTGCCGCAGGACGTCCGCCGCCGACTTCGGCCCGACGCCGCGGGCGCCCGGGATGCGGTCGGACGAGTCGCCGCGCAGGGCGATGAAGTCGGGCACCTGCTCGGGCTCGACGCCGTAGCGCTCGCGTACCTCGGCGGGGCCGACGCGGGCGAGCTCGCTGACGCCCCGCACCGGCTGGAGCACCGTGACGCGGTCGCTCACGAGCTGGAACGCGTCCCGGTCCGACGTCGCGACGAGGACGGGCCCCTTCCAGCGCCGGGCGGCCGCGGCGAGGAAGTCGTCGGCCTCGTAGCCGGCCGCCTTCGCGCATGCGAACCCGAAGGTCGAGACGAACGCCGGCAGCCGCTCGAGCTGCTCGACGATCGAGTCCTCGAACTCGCGGCCCGACTGGTAGGCGGGGAGCGCCTCGTGGCGGTAGGTCGGCTCCTCGAGCGAGTCCCATCCGACGAGCACCGCGGCCGGCCGCTCCGCGTCCCACAGACGCAGGAGGAAGTTCGTGAAGCCGAGGATCGCGTTCCAGCGGATCGACTTCGGCAGGGCGTGGTAGGCGCGGTGGGCGAGCGAGTCCCCGTCCACCGCGAGGAGCAGCTTCTCGCTAGCCGCGGGCTTGCCGGTCGCCGCTGCCGTCAAGGGAGGCCTCGAGCTCGTGGATTCGCTCCATCAGGCGCTCGGTCGCGATCCGCGCGGCCTCGCGCCGCGGCAGGCCGGCGAGGTCGTCGAGCGCCACGGGCGGACCATAGGCGACGCGCAGCCGGGCGAGCCGGGCGAGCCGGTCGGTGCCGGAGAGCGCCGCCGGCACGAGCGGCACGCCCGCCCCGAGCGCGATCCGCGCTGCGCCCGTCCGGACGTCGACCTGCCGGCGCTTGCGCAGCCCCTTCGAGCGCCGCGTCCCCTCCGGGAACATCGCGACGACGTTGCCCTCGCGGGCGAGCCGGCGCGCGGTCGCGAGCGCCTCGCGGTCGGCCGCGCCGCGCCGCACCTCGAAGCCCCCGGCGCCGCGCACGATCCACGAGAGCGGGGGCCAGAAGAGCTCCGACTTTGCCATGAAGCGCACGAAGTACCGCCGCGAGATCGCGATCGCGAGCGGCCACGGGTCGAAGTTCGAGTGGTGCCCGGCCGCGAGGACGAACCCTCCCTCGGGCAGGTGCTCGATCCCGGAGGCCTCGTAGCGGAAGAGGACGCGCAGGAGCGGGCGGGAGCAGGCGGCGATGAAGCGGTAGAGCGGGCTCGGCCGGGCCACGGCGGCCAAAAGTATCGGCGCTCGCTAAGGTGATTTCGTGGGCAAGACGCTGGTGGTAGCCGAGAAGCCGTCGGTCGCGCGGGACATCGTGAACGCGCTCCCAGGACCGTTCCAGGCCCCGAGCGACGCCTACTGGGAGTCCGACGGCGAGATCGTCACCTTCGCGGTCGGCCACCTCGTGCAGCTGAAAGACCCGGAGGCCTACGACGAGAAGTTCAAGCGCTGGCGCATGGAGGACCTCCCGATCGTGCCCGACAAGTTCGAGCTCGAGCCGCGCGACGCGAAGTCGAGGAAGCAGCTCAAGGAGATCCACAAGCTGATGCAGCGCGACGACGTCGACCGGATCGTGAACGCGTGCGACGCCGGGCGGGAGGGGGAGCTGATCTTCTCCTACATCTACGAGCTCGCCGGGGTCGACAAGCCGGTCGAGCGGCTCTGGATCAGCTCGATGACGAAGCAGGCGATCCGGGACGGCTTCGAGCGGCTCCGCCCGGGGCGGGAGCTCGCGAACCTCGAGCGGGCGGCGCGCTCGCGCAGCGAGGCCGACTGGCTCGTCGGCATGAACGCCACGCGGGCCGCGACGCTGCGCGGCCGTGCCTGGGTCGGCGGCGTCGTCTCCCTCGGCCGGGTGCAGACCCCGACGCTCGCGATGATCGTCAAGCGCGAGCGCGAGATCCAGGCCTTCACGCCGGAGCCGTACTGGCTCGTCCACGCGACCTTCGACCCTCGCTACGCCGGCCTCTGGTTCGAGGGCGAGGAGACGCGCATCTTCGGCGACCCGGAGCGGGCGCCTGCGATCGCCGAGAAGGTGCACGGGGCCGAGGGCGTCGTCGAGTCGGTCGAGCGCAAGGAGCAGAAGGAGATCGCGCCGCTCCTCTACGACCTCACCTCCCTGCAGCGCGACGCGAACCGCCGCTTCGGCTTCTCCGCCCGTCGCACGCTGCAGGCGGCGCAGAGCCTCTACGAGGGGAAGAAGGCGATCACGTACCCGCGCACGAGCTCGCGCTACCTCTCCGGCGACATGGTGCCGCAGCTCAAGCCGACCGCCGCCACGCTCCTCCCGATCGCGGACTACGCGGCCGCGGCGCGGTTCGTGGTCGAGCTCGCCGAGCTGCCGCTCGGCCGGGTCGTGAACGACGCCCGGGTGGACGACCACCACGCGATCATCCCGACCGACATCGAGCACGACCTCGCCCACTTCACCCCGGACGAGCGTCGCGTCTTCGACCTCGTGGCCAAGCGCTTCCTCGCCGTCTTCCATCCGCCCGCCCGCTACCAGCGGACGACCGTGATCACCGAGGTGGAGGGCGAGCGTTTCCGGACGCGCGGCAAGATCACGCTCGAGCCCGGCTGGCGCGGCGTCTACGGCCTCGAGTCCGAGGAGGAGAAGCTGGCCCGGCAGGAGGAGGAGGGCGAGGAGGCGACGGCCGAGATCCCGCCGCTCGAGCGGGGCCAGCGGGTGCGCTGCGTCGAGGCCGAGGTCGAGGCGAAGGAGACGAAGCCGCCGCCCCGCTACACGGAGGCGACCCTGCTCTCGGCGATGGAGACCGCCGGCAAGCTGATCGACGACGAGGAGCTGCGCGAGGCCATGAAGGACTCCGGTCTCGGGACGCCCGCGACCCGGGCCGAGACGATCGAGACGCTGATCCGGCGCGAGTACGTCGAGCGGGTCGGGAAGGACCTCCAGCCGACCCCGAAGGGCCTGCAGGTGATCGCGATGCTCGACGAGCACAAGATCACCTCGCCCGAGCTGACCGGCGACTGGGAGCACCGCCTCGCCGAGATCGAGCACGGCCAGGGCGACCGGCGGGCCTTCATGGCCGACATCGCCGGCTTCACGGACGAGATCGTCAAGCAGATCGCCGCCCTCGACAAGGAGAAGCTCCGCCCGGTCCGGGTCGAGCTCGGCCTCTGCCCCCGCTGCGGCGCCGAGACCGGCGAGATCATCAAGGAGAACTCCCGCGCCTACGGCTGCACGAGCTGGAAGAGCCGGGAGGAGCCCGGCTGCGGCTTCGTGATCTGGAAGAGGGTCGCCGGCCGCACCCTGACCCCCGAGCTCGCGCGACAGCTCCTTGAAGAGGGGAGGACGCGTGAGGTATTGTCAGGTTTCAAGTCGCGGGCGGGCAAACACTTTCGCGCGCGTCTCGTCTTAACCTCCGAGGGGAAGGTCGAATTCGACTTCCCGGCGCGCCCCTCCCGCGACGGCGCTTCGGCCGAGGCCGAGGAGCAGGTGGCGGAACCGGCCGCGGCCGCGGAGAATTGAGGAAGAAGAGTCGAAATTCCGGCGAAGACGCTGGAAACCGCAGGACAAATCGCTTACGGTGCGAAGCAAGGGGAAGGTCGGTACGACCGTGGAAGGGGTGTGCAGGAGCCGTTGACGCAGAATCAGCTCACAGAACTGCTCGAGAGCGAGGGCGCCCGGACGATGATCGAGACGGGCGAGGAGCGCGGCTGGATCGAGCCGGCCGAGCTCGAGGCCTTCGCCCTGGAGCACGAACTCGCCGACGTCGACATCGAGGAGCTCACCCGGGAGCTCGAGCGGATCGGGCTCGAGGTCCGGGACGGCGCGCTCGAGGAGGAGAAGGCGAAGGAGAAGGTCGAGGAGATCGTCTACGAGGCCGACCAGCCCTCGGGCGCGGGCGACTCCCTGCAGCTCTTCCTCGCGGACGTCGGCCGGCACAAGCTCCTGACAGCGGCCCAGGAGGTCATCCTCGCCAAGGCGATCGAGCGCGGCGACGACCGGGCGAAGCGGCAGATGATCGAGTCGAACCTCCGGCTCGTCGTGTCGATCGCGAAGGGCTACCGGGGCCTCGGCGTGCCGTTCCTCGACCTGATCCAGGAGGGCACGCTCGGCCTGAACCGCGCGGTCGAGAAGTTCGACTGGCGGCGCGGCTACAAGTTCTCGACCTACGCGACCTGGTGGATCCGCCAGTCGGTGCAGCGCGCCGTCGCGAACCACGCCCGGACGATCCGGGTGCCGGTCCACGTCGTCGAGCGCCAGCAGAAGCTCTCCCGCGCGGCACGGAGGCTCGAGGTCGAGCTCGGCCGGGAGCCGACGAAGGACGAGCTCGCCGAGGCGACGGGCCTGCCGATCCAGCACGTCGACGAGGCGCTCTCCGCGGCGTCGGCGTCCGTCTCCCTGAACCAGACGGTGGGCGCCGACGACGAGGGCGAGCTCGGCGACCTCTTCGCCGACCGCGAGGCTGCCGACCCGTTCGACGAGGCCGAGGAGTCCCTCCGCAAGCAGAACATCCGCAAGGCGCTCGACGCGCTTCCCGAGCGGGAGCGGCGGATCCTCGAGCTTCGGTTCGGCTTCGAGGGCGAGCCGTGGACGCTCGAGGCGATCGGGCACGAGCTCGACCTGACGCGCGAGCGCGTCCGCCAGCTCGAGGGCCAGGCCCTCTCGCGCCTGGCGGCGCTGCGCGAGCTGGCCGGTCTCGCCGCGTAGCGGCCGTGCGGCCCGAAGGGGCCCTCGCCGGCAGGATCGTCTCGGTCGAGCCGCTCGAGGAGCGGCATCGCGAAGGGCTGCGCGCCGCCGCCGAGGCCGGGCCCGAGATCTTCCGCTACCTCGTCTGGCCGGGCGACTTCGACCGCTACTTCGACGAAGCCCTCGCCTCGGCCGACATCCCGTTCGCGGTCTGCGTGGGCGGCCACCCGGCGGGCTCGACGCGGTACATGAATTACGCCCCCGAGCACCGCCGGGTCGAGATCGGCTGGACATGGCTGCGGCGGGCGGCGTGGGGGACGGGGGCGAACGTCGAGGCGAAGCTCCTGCTTCTCGAGCACGCCTTCGACCGCTGCGGGCTGCAGCGGGTCGAGTTCAAGACCGACGCCAGGAACCTGCGGACGCGGGGCTCGCTGCTCGCCCTGGGCGCGCGGTTCGAGGGGATCGCCCGGAAGCACATGATGCTCCCGAGCGGGCCGCGCGACTCCGCCTGGTACGCGATCACGGACGAGGACTGGCCGGCCGTGCGGACGCGCCTGGAGGGCCGGCTCGCCGCGCTCCCGTGAGGTGCGGCGTCGAGGCCGCGTCCGTGCGGGCGGAGCCCCGCGACGATGCGGAGCAGGTGACGCAGGCGCTCCGGGGCGAGCCGCTCGAGGTCGGGGAGCGGCGGGACGGGTGGGTCCACATCACGACCGCCTACGGCTATCCGGGCTGGATCCGCGAGGAGGCGCTCTGCGGCTCCGACGCCCTCTCGGTCGCACGCTCGTTCCTCGGCTCGCCCTACGAGTGGGGCGGGCTCACCGCTGCCGGGCTCGACTGCTCCGGCCTCGTCCACCTCGCCTACCGGCTCTGCGGCCGCCTCGTCCCCCGGGACTCGTGGCAGCTCGAGGAGGCGGGGACACCCGTTCCGGAGGCCGACCTCCGCCCCGGCGACCTCGTCACCTACGGCGGGGAGCGGGCCGATCACGTGGCCTTCTGGGCCGGACAGGACCGGATCCTGCACGCGACCGCTCGCGACGGGCTCGGAGTGGTCGAGGAGCCCGAGCCCGCCGACCTCCGCAGCCGCCGCCGGCGCCTCGTTCGCCTATAGCTCGAATGGGTTAGTCGGCGTACTTAAAGCGGTTCCCGGGGCCTGCCGATAGTCGTCTCGATGGATGCTGCCCAGCGCGAGGAGATCCTGACCAGGTACCGGAAGCACGCAGAGCGGTTCGAAAGCCTCGCCGCCCGCAGGCCGACGGTCGCCGAAGTGATCCAGATGCCGGCGCGGCCCCCCGTCTTCGAGCAGTCGCCGACGGCCCGCGAGATCGAGGTGCTTCAGCTCGTCTCGGAGGGTCTTGTCAACAGGGAGATCGGGGACCGCCTCTTCCTCTCGGAGGAGACGGTCAAGAGCCATGTTCGGCACATCTTGGCGAAGCTTCAGGCGCGGTCAAGAGCCCACGCGGTCGCCGTCGGCTTCCGACGCGGGCTCCTGACCTAAGCCTCAACAGAGAATCACGCAGGTTTTCCACCTCTTGTGGACAAATCCCCGGATGGGGGATGCCACGGGACGGTGAAAAGTCTTATCTACGTGAGCTCTACCAGTAGACCGCGCCGCCGGCGACAGCGCCGCGCGACACGAGGCGAACGATCCGGCGCATTGACGGACCTCCCTCTTCCTTGTTCGGAACTGACGGCACTTCGTACCTTATACCCCTTTTGGGGGATTGGCAAGGACTTTTAGACGTTCGGTGGAAGCTTTGAGGAGATTTCGGGAGAAGCACGGCCTTCTGACGGACGTCGAGGCCCGTTCGCGCTTGTATGTCGTCGCGCTCTGGGTGGTGGCCGGTGGCCTTGCCATCGTCCTGGTCGAGACTGGTTGGTCACTCGGCAACCCGTACGTCACCCCGCTCCTCGCGGTCGTGGCTGCGATCGCCGAGCGAAGCCGCGTCGAGCTGAGTCCGAACCTCTCTGAGTCGATCTCACTCGTCCCGACGCTGTTCGCAGCCGTACTGTTCGGGCCGCTCGCGGCGATGGTTGTAGGGGTCGCCTCGTTCCTGCCCGAGTTTCGTCATCCCTATCTCCGCTGGGCCTCCTATACAGCGAGCCGGGCGATCACCGCGGCGGTGACAGGCTTGATCGCTCTGAGCGTGTCGGAGCGCATCGACAGCACGCTCGCGAGCGTTGTTGTCGCAACCCTCGCTGGTGCGCTCGTGTCTCAGTCCTTGGATGCCGCCTTTGCAGGAATGGCTGTGTGGGTGCGGCGCCGCGATCGAGTGCTTGAGGCCCTCCATGAACTCGTGCCTCTCGCCCTCTCCGCGGTGCCACTCTACGCACCAGTTGTCGCTTTCCTTGCATTCGCGTACGACCAGCTTTCGCCATTCACGCTCCCCCTCTTCTTGGCGCCCGCCCTCGCCGCCCAGCGCCTCTTCGCCCTTTACCAAGATCAGCGGAAGCTCACGAGGGACCTCGTGGACGCTAACTCGGCGCTGGAGAGGGCAAACCTCTCCTTCGCGTCTGCCCTTGTCGCAACGCTTGACGCCCGCGATCGGTACACGGCTGGTCACTCGAGCGCCGTCGCTGTCTACGCCCGAGACATCGCGATACGCATGGGATTGTCCGCGGAGCAGCAGCAGTTGGCGCATGTCTCCGGGTTGGTGCACGACATCGGGAAGATCGGGCTTCCTCCAGGTCTTCTAGAAAAGCCCGGCGCTCTCACGCTCGAAGAGCGCCGCGAGATGCAGCAGCACTCGGTCATCGGTGAGCGCATCCTCGCGAACGTCGAGACCTATTCCGAGATCGCTTCCATCGTTCGTCATCATCACGAGCGAGTGGATGGAGGAGGGTATCCCGACGGGTTGGTAGGAGAAGAGATCCCACTCCTCGCGCGGATCATCGCTGTGGCAGATGCATACAACGCGATGACATCTGATCGTCCGTATCGAGATGCAATGCCGAGTCGCGTTGCACGTTTGCGCCTAGCTCAGGCCGTCGAAACTCAGTTCGACACCACTGTGGTAGCAGCGTTCGAGGCGGTTCTGGCAGGTTCAAGCGAGGAATACCGACTGGCCCAAGGGGCCGACTTCAACTTTGCACCTCAGCGCGCGGAGGATGAAGCGTCCGACCGGGTTTCCGAAGTGTCCGCTCGAGCCGTCGTGTCTCTGTAACGAGCGACCGCCTCAGCGCGCGTGCGCGCATCGAGCTTCTCGAGGATGTGCTGAACATGCACCTTTACGGTGGCTTCCGAGATGTATAAGGCGGTCGCGATATCGCGTGTCTTAAGTCCTTGTCCCAATAGATCGATGACTTCGGCCTCACGTCGGCTGAGGTCGCCCTGCCCGGTGAACCGGCGGACCTCGCTAAGCCCAGCACTACGTGCGAGACTTCGGTCGTTCGAACGAACCAGAGCCTTCGCAAGGTTAACGCGATACGCGTTGACGACGGCTAGGTCGCTAAGGAGAGGTGGAAACGCGCGGACGGCGCAAACAACAGGATCCCACACCTGTACTCTCGAAGCGAGCTGTACGAGTGCAGACGCTGCCGAACGCCCGTCCCCGGTCTGCGTTAGCGCGATGGCTCGTGCAGCTGCGGCGAGCACGCGGACTTCTACAGCGTTCGTGACAGCCGCTGCACGCGCGGCCTTCTCGACGGCCTCCTCTCCATGTCCGGCGACAGCAAGCGCAAGCGCATGCGTGCCCAGGTACTCGCCGAAGATTGCATTCTCGGGAAGGCCGTCGAACTCCTCAGATGTAACTGTGATTGCTTCTGCAGCCCGACGCTGACAGAGCAAGAGACGTGCTCGCAGCGCTCGCGTATTCACTTCGAGGTATGGGCTCGCACTTTCTCCGACGATCTGCTCGACTCGGCGGAGTGAGGCGTCCGACCGCGCGAACTGTCGAAGGCCCAGTTCCGCTGCGGCGATCGACCACTCGATGTGCGGACGCCCGAAAGCTAGCGCATACCTATCGAGGTCGCCGAGCACCATCGCCAGGATCGCCTTGGCTTGTGCATAGCGAGCCTGGAGGATGAGCATGTAGCCGTGCGAATTACCCCAGCCTGTCCGGACCAAAGGATCAGATACAGCTGGCAGCAGCGATCTGGCTACGGCTTCGTCTCTCCGCAAGTCATATAGACCATCTGACAAGCGTGCCAGGTGCTGCCGAACAGTAATCAGACGGAGACGGTCTTCAGCCGAAGCGTCTGGGATTGACTCATACTCAGCTACGGCGTCCCGCAGGGCCTCATCTTCGAGAAACACGGCGCTTAAGCATCGACCCCAGCTAGCGTCGTTCGCGTCCCTTGAACGCCTGGACGCTTTCTTGGCTTCAGCGAACATAGAAAGTGCGTCTTTTAGCCGCCAATCGAGGTGTGCGGCAGCGCCAGCGATTATGAATGCCCGAGCTCGGAGCGGGTGTTGGTAGTCAAGCTGCTCTCCTGCATGCTGTCCTAGCGAAAAGGCTCGCTGCAGCAGTCCGTCTCGAAGAGCTATCTCTGCGTCAATGAGATCAAGGAGGGGCTGTTGCGCAACGCCTTTGCTGGCGGCGTACATGGCGAACTGCTCCAGTGTTGCAGCGCGTCCTGACTCAACTAAGGGTAGGAAGGAACGGGTGAGTAGCTCGTCAAGAGCTGTGTATTCCTCAAAGCGATTGATGAGCTCAAATGCCTCGTCCCAGTACTCATTCTCGACCGCGAATCTAATGCTGTCTGCTACTGACTCACGGAGGTCTGGTCTACGCAGGATTCGCGCATGGAGCGCATCCCGAATGAGCGGATGAATCTCAACTATTCCGGCAGAATCGTGCGCGAGCCCGGAGGCTAAGAGATGGCGAACTGCGCTCGCTCCAAGAACCTCACGGAGTGAGTCTCCGGATAGCGGCGGCAGCAAGGTGGCGCGCAACAACGCCTCTTGGGCCTGGAGCGATGCTTGCTGAAAAACCTCTTCAACAAGGAACGCGTACAGCCTCTGGGAGTTCCCATGTGCGGGTAAGGCTCCTCCGGGATCAGCAGTAGCCGCCAGTGCAACGAGAGCAGGCCAACCCTGTGCTAACCGGAGCAGGGACTGGCTATCGGAATGGTCAGAGAGCAGGTCATGAGACTCGGCGTCGGTGAGTCTCAACTCGCTCTGACCGAGCTCCAAGATCTCACCGTAGAGGAACCGTCGCGACGTCGCCCAGATGGGCTTCGTCCGAGATGCCACGATAAGCCGGAAGTAGCCACTTGTCTCTAATGTCTCGACCAGAGTGTCGGACGGCGATCCAGGCTCAAGGGTGTGGTAGTCGTCGATGACGAGCCAGAAGTCCAACGGCTCGTCCAGTTCTCCTAAGATCGCACCGACAAGGCTCTTCACCTGCCGATGTGGTGTCGGCGCCGCGCGGATGGCTTCTTCAACAAGTCGCGGCAGTCTCGGTATGACCCCTGCCAGCGCTAGCGCGATCGCGCGGCCAAGGACAGCCACGTCCCCTGCTGCGAGCCCAACGGTTATTAGCGCACCCGGTCGGACATCGACCCACTGCCGCGCGAGCGTGGTCTTCCCGTACCCCGCCGGGGCAACGAGGAGGATCGTCCGGGCGGTCGCCTCGTCGAGCAGCTTGAGCAGTCGCGGGCGCTCGATGATCCGCCGGGTCGCAGGTGAGCCGCGTGGTCGTGCCTGCCTCATCGCCTGGGCAACCGTAACCGGCCGGCGGCCGTACGGCTACCGCGGGGCGGCCGCCGGGGCCGTGTGGCCTGCCCGGGCAACTCGGGACGTCGGGTCGGGTCGACGGTCCGACGGGTTGCCGGTGAGCCGCGCGCTCGCGCCTGCCTCGTCGCCGGAGCAGCCGTGGCCGGTCGTGGCGGTGCGTCCAACGGCGCGCGCCCGCCGGGCGCCCCCGGCCGGCGGCCGGGGGCACCCGCCGTCAGCCGCAGTTCTCGGCCTTCGCGAGCTCGAGGCTCTTCGCGAGCGGGTCGTCGCCGGTGAGGAGCCGGTACGCGAGCGGGATCTGGCGGCGCCGCTGGACGCCGAGCTTCTGCCGCAGGACGTCGCAGTGGGCCTTGGCGGTGCGAGGGGAGATGCCGAGCTCGTGTCCGACCTCTTCGTTCGACAGACCCTCCGCGATCAGACGGATCACCTCGAGCTGGCGCGGCGTGATCAAGTCGGAATCTCGGAGCGCCTGCATGGGCGGTGAGGCTACTGCGGGCCCTGTCGGGCGACCATCCGCCGAACGGCGTATTTCCGTCCCAGACCGGGGCCGCGCGACGGGCTACGCGGTGGAGGGGGTCGTGGCCGGCGCCCCGAACGCGGCAGCGTGGCCGCGCTCGTTGGCGGCGCGCGCCTCGTCGCGGTCGAGCGCCTCGATCCGGAGCAGCAACTCGAACTCGTCACGAAGGTGCGTGCGCATCATCTCCGGGCCGTCGGTCGCGATCGTGAACGGCACCCCGTGGTCGACGAAGGCGCGGAAGACCCGCCGCACGTCCGCCTCGCCGGCGAGCGCCTTCGTGAGCAGGTTCGAGGTCGGGCACACCTCGAGGGTGATCGCCGCCTCGCGCAGAAGCTCCATCAGGTCGGGATCGCCGGCGGCGAGGATGCCGTGGCCGATCCGGTCGGGGCGGAGCTCCGCCACGACCTCGCGAAGCTCCTCACGGCCGAGCTCGTCCCCCTCCTCGCCGACGTGGATCGTCACGCCGAGCCCCGCTTCGCGGGCGGCGTCGACGTGCGGCCGGATCTGCGTGTAGTCCCAGCGGGCGCCGCCCGGACGAGGCCCCGCGATGTCGATGCCGACGATCCCGCGCGACGCGTACCGCGCGGCCTTCTCGACGATCACCATGTTCTGGTGCGCGGTGAACGTGCGGTCCATCATCAGGATCAGCCCCGCTCGCACCTGCGGGTACTCGAGCGACGCGCGATCGAGCCCGCGGATCGCCGCGAGGATGATGTGGTCGAGGTCGCGCTCCCCGCCGCGGTTTCGCTTCATCGGGTTGAACCGCAGCTCGAGCGTCGTGATCCCCTGCGACCGGTAGGCGCCGCCGATCGCGGCGTGCACCGAGCGCTCGACGGCGAGCGGCGACGACTGGATCAGCTCCGTCAGGTGGTAGATGCGGTCGAGCGCGTCGAGGTCCGGTACGCCTCGCGGGTCCGAGACGGTGACCATCCGGTCGAACTCCCAGTAGTCGCGCGTCGGGAGCGCCATCCCCTGCTCGTGCGCGAGGCTCCACATGATGTCGGACGCGACGGAGCCGCCGAGGTGCGTGTGCAGCTCGGCGAGCCCGCCCTCGAAGAGACCGTGCGCGAGGCTCAGTCGGGCCCGTCCATTCCGGGGAGGCCGGCGCCGTCGCGGCGCGGCGCGGGCGTGACCGGCAGCCCCGCCGCGCGCCAGGCCTCGAAGCCGCCGGCGACGTCCGCCACCTCCTCGTACCCGAGCTCGGCCAGCGTCGCCGCGGCGAGCAGCGACGAGCAGCCGTGGTCGCAGAGGACGACGATGCGCCGGCCGAGGCCGCCGACGTGAGGGTTCCGCCATGCGCCGCCGGGCTCGAGCCGCCACTCGAGCACCGTGCGCGGAACGTGGATCGAGCCGGGGACGACGCCGTCGCGCTCGCGGGAGCGCTCACCGCGGATGTCGACGATCAGCCCGCCCGCTTCCGCGGCCTCGAGCGCCTCCGCCGGCGAGAGCCGCGTGACCGAGCGGCCGGCCTCGGCGAGGAGCTCGTCGAGCGTCCGGCGCACCCGCGTCACGGCGTGAGTCTACGATCGCCGCGTGCGGCCCCGCCCCGACCGCCTCACGCGCCTGCCGCAGCAGTACTTCGCGGCACTCGTGGGCCGCGTGGCGGCGGCCGGCGCTGACGTCGTCGACCTCGGCCGCGGCAACCCCGAGGTCGGCCCGCCGCCGCACGTCGTCGAGGCGCTCCGCCGCGCCGCGGCCCGCGACGACGTCCACGGCTACGCCCCCTTCCGCGGCCACGCCCGCCTGCGCGAGGCGATCGCGGAGCGCTACCGCGACCGGTACGGCGTCGTGCTCGACCCCGACCGCGAGGTCGCCGTCGTCCCGGGGACGAAGACCGCGATCGTCGAGCTCGCGCTCGCCCTCGCCGCCCGGGGCGACCGGATCCTCCTCACCGACCCGCACTACCCCGACTACGTCTCGGGCGTCGCGCTCGCCGGCGCCGAGCCGGCCTTCGCGCCGCTCGACCCCGCCGCCGGCTTCGCGCCGGACCTCGGGCGCGCACCGGCCGCCGCCGCGCTCTACCTCAACTACCCGTCGAACCCGTGCGCGGTCTGTGCGCCGCCGGGCGCGTTCGACGCCGCGGTCGAGTACGCCGCCCGGACCGGTGCGACGATCGTCCACGACGCCGCCTACGTCGACCTCGTCTTCGACGGCCGGGCGCCGGAGAGCTTCCTGGCGACACCCGGCGCCCGCGAGGTCGGCGTCGAGATGTGGTCGATGTCGAAAACCTTCGGGATGGCGGGCTGGCGGATCGGCTTCGTCGTCGGCAACGCGGAGATCGTCGACCGTCTGAACGCGCTCAACGACCATACGCGCGTGGGGATCTTCTCGCCGCTGCAGGAGGCGGCGATCGCCGCGCTCGACGGCCCGCAGGATTCGGTCGAGGAGCGGCGCGCCGCGTACGAGCGCCGCCGAGACGTCCTCGCGGCGGCCCTGCCGGAGCCGCCGGTCTGCGAGGGGACGTTCTACGTCTGGCTCCGCCTCCCCGCCGGGCTGGACCTCGAGCGGCTCCTGCTCGAGCGCCGCGTCGCCCTGGCGCCGGGCGAAGGCTTCGGACCGTCGGGGCACGGGTGGGCGCGCGTCTCGCTCGCGGTCGCCGACGAGACGCTCGAGCGGGGCATCGAGCGGCTCGCGCCGGCGCTCGCGGCGGCGTACGCATGAAGATCGGGATCGTCGTCCCGTTCTCCTGGTCGTACTGGGGCGGAGTCGTCGAGCACTCGGAGAACCAGGCGGCGGCGCTCCGCGCGCGCGGCCACGACGTGAAGATCCTGATGGGCCACGACCCGCCCGGCGTGATGACGCGGTTCCTCCATCCGCGCTCCGGCCGCCACGGCGACCTGCCGCCCGACGTGATCCCGCTCGGCCGGTCGGTCGTCGTCCCCGCGAACGGCTCGCTGCCCAACATCGTCCTCTCGCCGCGGTCGATCGGACGAGTGCGCGACACGCTCTGCCGGGAGCGGTTCGACGTCGTCCACGTGCACGAGCCGTTCACGCCGGCGATCTGCGTGGCGACGCTCGCGTTCGCCGACTGCCCCGTCGTCGCGACCTGGCACGCGGCCGGGAAGCTCGGCTGGATGCGCGTCGGGATGCCGGTCTGGGGCTTCCTGATGGAGCGGATCGAGACGCGGATCGCGGTCTCGCGGCTCGCGGCCGAGTCGGCCGAGGCGTGGCTCGGCGGGTCGTTCGAGATCGTCCCGAACGGCGTCGTGCTGCCGCCGCACGCCGACCCGCGCGGACGCGAGCACCGCATCGTCTTCATCGGCCGCCACGACGCGCGCAAGGGCCTGCCGGTGCTGCTCCGCGTCTGGCCCGAGATCCGCCGCCGCACCGGCGCGCGGCTGCGGCTGATCGGCACCGACCCGCTCCAGTACCGGCTGCTGCACGCCCGCATGCGCTTCGACGAGGACGGGATCGACGTGCTCGGGATCGTGCCGAACGAGCAGCGCGACGCCGAGCTCGCCGCCGCGAAGGCGTTCGTGTCGCCGGCGCTCGGCGGCGAGAGCTTCGGGATGGTGCTCGTCGAGTCGTTCGCGACCGCGACCCCCGTGGTCGCCTCCGACATACCGGGCTTCGCCGATGTCGTCACGCCCGAGGCGGCCGAGCTCGTCCCGCCCGGGGACGAGCGCGCGCTCGCAGATGCGGTCTGCGCGCTGCTCGAGGACGAGGACCGCCGTGTCGCCATGGGTCACGCCGGGCGCGAGCTCGCCGTTTCCTTCTCGTGGGACGGCATCGCCGAGCGGCTCGAGGAGATCTACCGCCGGGCGGCGGCGTGAAGGCCGTCCGCTGGCGGCTGCTGCTCCCGCTGCCGCTGCTCGTCTTCACCGTCCTGATGGTGTGGTGGCGGGGGCCGGACTGGCACATGGTCGGCAAGTCGTTCGCGTTCGTCCGCTGGTGGTGGGTCGTGGTCGCGATCGGCCTCAACCTCCTCTCGGTCGTCGCGCGCGCGGCCTGCTGGCACACGACGATCAAGCAGGCGATGCCGAAGCCGCGGCCCGGCTTCGTGCTCGTCTTCTCGGCCTTCTGCGTCGGTCTGCTCGCGAACGTCGTCATTCCCGGCCGCGTCGGAGAGCTCGCGCGCGTCGCGGTGCTCGTGCGGCGGCTGCCGCACCGCCGGCGCGCGTGGGGGAACCTGATCGGGTCCGTCGTCGCGCACCGCCTCTTCGACCTCTTCCCGGTGGTCGTGCTGGTCGTGTGGGTCCTCTTCACAGCCGGGCTCCCCCGCTGGGCGGAGACGAGCCTCGGGATCCTGCTCGGGATCAGCCTCGGGCTGCTGGTGTTCGCGCTCTTCTCCGCGCGCACCCACGCCGACGGGCCGGTGCTGGACGACCTCGGGCCGGTCCGGAGCCTGATCGCGCACACGAGGGCCGGGCTCGGCGTGATGCGCTCGCCGACGCCCGCCGCCGTCGCGGCGGGCTACCAGTCGCTCGGCTGGCTCTGCCAGCTCCTCGCGGTCTGGGCGACGATGCGCGCGTTCGAGATCCACCAGCCGCTGAGCGTGGCCGGGCTCGTGCTCGTGCTCATGAACGTCGCGACGATCTTCCCCCTCTGGCCCGGGAACGTCGGGCTGCTCCAGGCGGCGATCGCGCTGCCGCTGCGGCCGTACGGCGTCCCCTACGGCAAGGGCTTCGCGTTCGGGCTCGGGCTGCAGGCGATCGAGGCGTCCGTCGGCGTCGGGATCGGGCTCGTCTTCCTCGCGCGCGAGGGGCTGTCGCTCGCGACGCTGCGGGAGATGCCCAGGGAGGCGGCGGCCGCCGACGCGGGCGAGGAGCGGCGTGCGCGCGCTGGCGTCTCCGGCTAGCCTCAAGGGCGTCCTCTCCGCGGTCGAGGCCGCCGCCCTCCTCGCGCGCGGGCTCGAGCGGGGCGGCGCCGACGCCGAGGCGCTCCCGGTCGCCGACGGGGGCGAGGGCACGGCCGAGGTGATCGGCGGCGAGACCCGGCAGGCCGTCGTCTCCGACCCGCTCGGGCGGCCGGTGACGGCGTCGTGGGTCGTCCGGCGGGACGGGACGGCGGTGGTCGACTCGGCCGCGGCGCTCGGCCTGCCCCTGCTCTCGCCGGCGGAGCGCGACCCGCTGCGCGCGTCGAGCTCCGGGCTCGGCGAGCTCCTCCTGGCCGTGCTCGCCGAGCGGCCGGCGGCGGTCGTGGTGGGCGTCGGCGGGACGGCGACGGTCGACGGCGGGGCCGGGCTCCGCGCCGTCCTCCCGCGCTGGCCCGGCGGCGTCCCGCTCCGCGTCGCCTGCGACGTGCGCAGTCCGCTCCTCGACGCCGCGCGCGTGTTCGCGCCCCAGAAGGGCGCGGGGCCGGCCGAGGTCGCCGAGCTCGAGCGGCGGCTCGCCGCCGACCGCGTCCTCGCCCCGTACGCCGAGCTGCCGGGCGCGGGGGCGGGGGGCGGCCTCGGGGCGGCGCTCGCGTCGCTCGGCGGAGAGCTCGTGGAGGGCGCGCAGCTCGTGCTCGACCTCGTCGGCTTCGACGAGCACGCCCGCGGCGCGGACCTCGTCGTGACCGGGGAGGGAACCGTCGACGCGACGACGTTCGCCGGCAAGGCGCCGGGGGCCGTCGCCGCCCGCTGCGAGCGGCTCGGCGTCCGCTGCGTCCTCTTCGGCGGACGGGTGTCGGAGCAGGTCGCGGGCGCTCACGCGCAGCTCCGGCCGCTGAGCGGCGACCCTGGGCGCGCGCGCGCGGACCTCCTCGCGCTCGGCGAGGAGCTCGCCCGGTCGAGCTCCTGAGCGCAACGGCGTCGAGGTCGCCGCCCCGGTCACCGCGTCAGATCCAGACGGAGACGTCGTCTCGAGGCGAAGGCCGTCGGCATCCGCTCTGGAGCTGAGACGGGTGCCGACCAGGCGGTTCCCCGACCGGCAGGCGCCTCAGGGGGGTCGGGTCGCCCTCAGCCGGACGAGCTCTCCTCCGGGGGCTCCCAGGCCGCCACGGTCGGCTCGCGGGAGCGCGCGAGCGCGGCGAGCTCGTCGCAGACCGAGGCGAGCGCCGCGGCCGCCTCGACCGCGTCCTCGAAGCGCCGCTCCTCGATCTCCTCGGCGGTCTCCTGGATCGTGTACTTGTGCGTCCCCACGAGGCGCCTGACCATGACGCGGACGTAGCCGTCGACGTCCCAGGCGTCGGTCATCATCGAGCGCGGCGCGTGCCCCGGCTGCCACGGCGTCTCGGAGAAGAAGTTGCGCGGCCGCAGGCCGGCCTCGAAGCTGAGCTTGCCCTCGGCTCCCTTCAGGTTGGCGACGACCTCGGTCTGCCCGGAGGGGTACTGCTCCAGCGTGAGCCCCTCGCCCTCGAGCCCGAGCTCGTCTCGGACCGCCGCGAGGGCGGCGTCGGCGCGGCGCAGCTCGTCGAGCACCCGCTCCTTCGTGCGGTCGTCGAGCTCGCCGAAGACCGGGGCGAGGTCGAGGTCCTCGGCGGCGATCGGGGTCGAGATCTCGATCATCGTCATCGTCAGCCCTCCTGTGCGTCGAGTCGGCGCGCGAGCTCCTCGATTCTGCCCTGCGCGGCGGCGAGCTGGTCGGCGCAGCGGCGGTAGAGCTCCTCGCCGCGCTCCCAGAGGCGCGTCAGCTCCTCCAGCCCGACGTCGCCGCGCTCGAGGCGCTCGACGATCCGCTCGAGCTCCGCCTGCGCCTCCTCGAAGCTGAGCTCGCTCACGTGCGCCCCCGGAACGCGCGCCCGTCCGGGGTCGGCGCCGCGAGGCTCATTCCGCGCGGGCCCCGAAGCGGCCGCCGGCGACCTCCACCGCGAGCGCCGTCCCCGGCGCGGGCGGCTCCCGCACGAGCGTCTCGCCGGCGCGGACGATCGCGTAGCCGCGCTCGAGGGTCGCCCGCGGCGAGAGCGCCCGCAGGCGGGCGTGCGCGGTGGCGAGGCGGGCGCCGCGGCGCTCGAGCGCGAGCAGCGGCGCGCGCCGGAGCCGCTCCCGCGCCGCGTCGAGGCGCCGCCCGTGCCGCTCCACCGCCCGCCGGGCCCCGCGGCCGAGGCCGGCGTGCGCGCGCTCGAGCGCCGTCCGCAGCTCCGCGAGGTCCGGCACGACGAGCCGTCCAGCGACCGAGGGCGTGGAGGCGCGGACGTCGGCGGCGAGGTCGCAGAGCGGGGTGTCCTGCTCGTGGCCGACCGCGGAGACGACCGGCACCGGGCACTCCGCGACCGCGCGCACGACCCGCTCGTCGGAGAACGGGAGCAGGTCCTCGAAGCTCCCGCCGCCCCGGGCGAGGACGAGCACGTCGACCCCGCGCGCGCAGACGTCGCGAATCGCGGTCGCGATCGCGGGCGCGGCGCGCGGGCCCTGCACGTACGTCTCGGCGACGAGGACGTGGGCGGGCGGGAAGCGCGCGGTGATCGCGGCGAGGACGTCGCGCTTGGCGGCGGCGTCGTTTCCGGTGACGAGCCCGATCAGCGCCGGGATGCGCGGCAGCGGCCGCTTCCGCTCGGCCGCGAACAGCCCCTCGGCCGCGAGCTTCCGCTTCAGCCCCTCGAGCGCGGCGAGGTGCGCGCCGAGCCCGTAGCGCTCGATCGTGAGCGCGCGCAGGTGGAAGTCGCCGCGCTGCTCGTACAGCTCGGGCCGCCCGAAGACGTGCACGCGCTCGCCGTCGGCGAGGTCGAGGCGCAGCGCGTCGAACTGGCCGCGCGGCATCTGCACCGGCAGGCAGGCGCCGCTCTCCGGGTCCTTCAGCGTCAGGTAGACGGTCGCCCAGCGCTGCTGCCGGCGGAGGTCCGTCACCTCCCCCTCGACCCACACCGTCGGCAGGCGCCCGAGGTACCGCGCGACGCCCCGGTTGAACGCGCGAACGGAGTAGACCTTGCGCCCGTCGACGAGCGTCGCCTCGACCTTCACGCCCGAAAGCGTAGTGCGGCTAGAGCAGGATCTCGGCGGCGGTCTCGTGCGCGCAGCCCGCGAGGACGAGCTCGACCGCGCGGTGCAGGTCGGCCTCCGAGTGCGCGATCTTCTCGGCGAGCGGCAGCGGATACCCGGCCTCGACCAGCACGTGCAGCCGCCACGACTCGACCTTGTCGCGCTCGGAGTGCGGTTGGTCCGTTACCTGTGCCATGGCGCGCCTGTTCGCCCCCTCCTAGACGAACCCTCCCCGGGAAAGTTGGCCCCGAAGCGGCGCACTCTACTCCGGCGGGGCGCCGGCGGGCCGCCGCGGCGCGCTCACCGGTGCGCGCCGAGCTCCTCCAGCCGCCGCGTCAGCTCCTCGAGGCGCGCGTTCACCCGCTGGACCGCGCTCGCGGCGAGGTGCTCGACCCGCTCGGCCAGCACGCCTTCGGCCTCGCGGGAGAAGCGCTCGACCGCGAGGTCGAGCTCGCGCCCGAGGCGCCGCGCCGCCTCCTCGCGCGCGGTCCGGAACGACGCCTCGAGTTGCTGCGCCGCCGCCTCCGCGTGCCGCCCCGCCTCGCGCGAGACGACCCGTCGGAGCTGCTCGAGCTGGCGGTGCTCGACGTCCCCGAGCTGGCTCCCGATCCGCTGCATCGCCTCGGTCACCTCGTGCTCGATCTGCTCCTGGAGCTCCCGCTCCCGCCGGCGCAGGCGGTCCGCGACCTCCTGCAGCTCGCGGCGCCGGTCGGCCGCGTGCTGCTCGAGCTCGCCGGCGGCCGCCTTCGCCAGCTCCCCCGACTGGCGCTCGAAGTCCTCGCGCAGCTTCGTCACGAGCGCCCGGTGGTCGTCCATCGTCGCCTGCAGCCGCTCGGCCTGGTCGGCGATCTTCGCGTCGATCTCGGACGCGAGCTGGGCGAGCTTCTGGCCGATGCGCGCCAGCTCGGCGGCGAGGCCCTCCTGGAGCCGCTCGACGTCGGAGCTCCAGCCGGCGAGCCGCTCCTCGACCCGGCGCTCGGCGGCGGTCACCGCCTCGGCGAGGCGTGCCGAGGCGTCGCGCTCGCGCTCGGCGACGTCGCGGCGCCGCTCCTCGGTGATGCGGCGCTCCTCTTCGGACAGCGCCGAGATCGACTCGGCGCGCGCGATCCTGAGCCGCTGCTCGAGCTCGGCCGCCCGCTGCGCGACCTCGCGCGAGACGACCTCGTCGAACGCGGCGCGGCCGCGGTCGATCTCCTCCTCGAGCGTCCGTGCGCGGGCACGCGCCCGCTCGAGCAGCCAGAGCGTCCCGCCGGCCGCGAGCGCGGCGAGCACGGCCGCGACGAGCGCGACGATCGCGGAGGCGGACACGACTCTAGGTTAGGCGCGCCACGACGAGCGCGCCCGCGAGGAGGACGATGGCCCACGGGAGGATGCGCAGCGAGCGCTCCATCGGCTCGACGCCCTCGGTCGTCCCGAGGACGCGGCGGGCGTGGCGCACGGGCGTCGAGAGCGTGCGCTGGACGACGATCAGCGCCGCCGCGAAGCCGGCCGCGAGCACGGCCTCCGCCCGCAGCGTGCCGGCCTGCGCGAAGTACGCGGTCAGCACGGGGAAGGCGGCCCAGGAGAGGGCGAGGCCCCAGGTGTTGTGGACGGCGCCGCCGAGCCACTCGAGGTTGTACGCCGGGACGACGGCCGCGCCGGCGGCGACGAACGCGAGCAGGCCCGGCTCGTCCCAGGCGAACGCCGCCCAGACGCCGATCGCGCACGCCCCCGCGAGCGACGCGAGCGCGAGCGCCACGAGCACGCCGTCGCCGATCCCGGTCCGCAGCGGGCGGCCGTTCAGCTCGTCGAGCGCGTGCGCCGCGACCCCGAGCGCGAGCGCGAACGCCGCCATCGTCCAGAGCATGCGGCCCGTCCGGAACTCCGGGGCGAGCGCCGCCCCGACGGCGACGTAGGCGAGGTTCCACAGCGTGTACGGGGCGTGCAGCACCGTCACGTAGTCGCGCCAGCCGCCCGGCCGGAGCGCGTAGAAGGCGGGCCTCAGCTCTTCCGGCCCCATGTCACGACCCCTCCCCCGAGGCTGAGGCGGCGGGAGCGGACGTCGCCGACCCCCGCCGCCCGCCACGCCTGCTCGAGCCGCTCCTGCGGCCAGGCGCGGGCGAAGCGGCGGATCGAGCCGCCGAGGAAGGCCCCGGCCTCGCGCCACCCGCGCCCGACGACCGCCCCCGCCGCGGGAAGGCCGGCGCGGACGTAGAGCTCCCACGGGGCGCGCCACGCCCCAGACGGGACGCCGAACTCGAGCCCGGCGACGACGCCGCCCGCGCGGACGACGCGCGCGAGCTCGCGCAGCGTCGCGGCCGGGTCGTCGACGTAGCGCAGGAGGTAGGTGAAGGTGAGCGCGTCGAACTCGCCGTCGGCGAAGGGGAGCGCCTCCGCGCGCGCCTCGACGAGCTCGATCCCGGTCGTCCGCCGGCGCGCCTCGGCGAGCATGCCGGGGCTGCGGTCGACGCCGACGACGGCGCAGCCGTGACGGGCGGCGAGCTCGCGCGCCACGAGCCCGGTGCCCGTCGCGACGTCGAGGACGCGGTCGCCCGGCCCCGCCTCGACCCGGGTGACGAGGAAACGGCGCCAGCGGGCGTCCTGGCCGAAGGAGAGGAGCGCGGCGCAGCGCTCGTAGGTCGGGCCGAGCGGGTCGAAGAGCGCCTGCGCGTCCACGGCGCGAGTCTAGGGTGACGGCGTGGAGCTCGAGCGGATCGCCGCGGCGGTGGCCGGGCACGGCGCCGTGGCCGGAGTGCTCGCCGCCGAGCCGCCGGGCGGAGGGCGTGCGTACCTCGTCGCCCTCGGCGAGGGCGACGAGCGCCGGTGGCTCGCCGTCGACGCCCGGGCCCGGCCGCTCGAGGACCGCGCGGCCGTCCGCGAGGTGGCGTCGCTCGTCGCGCTCTGCGAGGTCGCGGCCGAGCTCGCCGGGGAGGAGGACGCCGCCCGCGTCGCCTCGCCCGCCTACCTCGACGCCGTCGGCACCCCCGGGCTCGCCTCCGCGACGGGGGTCGTCGAGGCGTTCGTCGCCGAGGTGCTGGACCGCTACCGGCTCCCCCTCCGGTAACGTGGGCCGCATGGAAGGCGGCGCGTTCGGATTCCCCTTCGGCGGCGACCCCGAGGAGCTCCTGCGCGGGCTGCGCGAGTTCGCCGAGCAGCAGGCCGAGTCGGTGCAGGAGGCGCAGCGCGAGCAGTTCGCGACCCTCACGCTCAACACCGCCGTCGAGCTGACGTCCGCCGCGCTCTCCCAGCTCCAGGTCGCCGGCAGCGCCGACGAGCAGGCGATCGCGCTGCGCGACGCGATGCGCGTGCTCTTCCCCGAGGCGGTCGCGCTCGTGAGCGCGGCGCGCCAGGGCTTCATGCGCCAGGGGTAGCCTCCGCGCGGTGGCGCTCCTCGAACGGGCGATCGCGCGCGTGCTGCCGGCCGTGCCGAGGAAGCTCGTGCGCGCGCTCGCGGCGCCCTACATCGCCGGCCCGACGCTCGAGGACGCGGTGTCCGTCGTGCGCCGCCTCAACGCGGAGGGGAAGCTCGCCACCATCGACGTCCTCGGCGAGGAGGTGTCGTCGGCGGACGAGGCGCGCGAGCTCGCGCGCGCCTACCACCGGGTGCTCGCGCGGGTCGAGGGCGAGGGGCTCGACGCGAACGTGTCCGTCAAGCTGACCGGCCTCGGGCTCGAGCTCGACGACGGCCTCTGCCGCGAGAACCTCGAGGCGGTCGTCGAGGACGCCCGCGTGCGCGGCAACTTCGTCCGGATCGACATGGAGGACTCGTCGACGACCGACCGCACGCTGCGCCTCTACCGTGAGCTGCGCGCCGCCGGACGGGACAACGTCGGCGTCGTCCTGCAGGCGCGCCTCCGGCGTACGGTCCGCGACGTGGACGGGCTCGACAACGTCCGCGTGTGCAAGGGCATCTACCTCGAGCCCGCGGAGCTCGCCCACCAGGACGACGAGGAGGTCCGCGAGAGCTTCCGGGCGACGCTGCGGGCGCTGCTCGACCGCGGCAGCTACGTCGCGATCGCCACGCACGACGAGGCGCTGATCGCCGACGCGCTCGCGCAGGTGCGCGAGCGGGGGCTCCCGCGCGAGCGCTACGAGCTCCAGATGCTGCTCGGCGTCCGGGCGGCCCGCGCCGACGAGCTCGTGGCCGAGGGGCACCGCCTCCGCGTCTACGTCCCGTTCGGGACGCACTGGTACGAGTACGCGGTGCGGCGGCTGCAGGAGAACCCGCGCGTCGCCGGGCTCGTCGCGGCCGACACGCTCCGGCGGCTCGCGCGCTAGCCGCCGGGAGGGCTACTCGTGGTAGAAGCGCCAGAGGATGCCGTTGCGGCAGCCGTCGACGGCCGTCTGGAACTCGCTCTCGAGGTTCCAGAGCGGCGCCTCGGCGAACTTCGCGATCACCTTCGCCGTCACCTGCGGCGTCCGGCCGGCGGGCACCTTCAGGCCGAGCTCCCTGGCGAGGTTGCGCAGCGACTGGTGGCGGCAGGCGGCCCACTCGCCCATCCAGATCACCTTCTCCTGCAGGGAGAGGGCGGCCGGCGGACGCTGGCGGCCCTTGTCGAGGTCCGCTGCGAGGGGCGCAGCCGCGAGGGCGGCTGCGAGCGCTGCGGTCAGCACGAGCACGACCCCCGTGCGCATCCACACCGATTATAGAGCCGGCGGGGGCGGAACGGGGAGCGAGAATCCGCCGTCGACGACGAGGACGTGGCCGCGCACCATCTCGGCGTCGCGCGAGCAGAGGAACGCGACCGCGCCCGCCACGTCCTCCGGCGTGACGAGCCGACCCGCGGGGTTCGCGGCGCCTGCGCGGAGCATCTCGTCGCGGTTCGGGAAGTGCTCGAGGGCGCGCGTCTCGACGACGCCGGCCGAGACCGCGTTCACGCGCACGGCGGGGGCGAGCTCGACGGCGAGGTAGCGCACGAGCGCCTCGAGCGCGGCCTTCGACGTCCCGATCAGCGCGTAGTTCTCGAGCACGCGCTGCGCGCCAAGGGACGAGATCGCCACGATCGACGACCCGGCCGCCATCCGCGGCGCCGCCACGCGCGCGAGCGCGAGAAGCGCGCGCGCATTCGCGTTCAGGGTCCAGTCCCAGTGCCTGTCCTCGGTCTCGAGCGCGCGGCGGACGACGCCCGTCGCGGCGTTGTGCACGAGGACGTCGAGCGCCCCGAGCGCCCGCACCTCGTCGAGGACGCGCTCCGAGCCGACGTTGCCGCGCACGAGGGTCACCTCGGCGCCCGTCTCGCGGAGCTCCTCCGCGGTCGCCTCCGCCGCGGCGTCGTTGCGGAGGTAGCCGATCGCGACACGCCGCGCGCCGTCGCGCGCGAGGCGCAGCGCGATCGCGCGCCCGATTCCGCGCGAGCCGCCCGTGACGAGGACGTTCACCCGGCGCGCCGAGGCGGGAGCGGGCGGTCGGCCGGGGCCGTGCTCGGGATCTGGGCCCAGCCGGGCCGGCTGCGCGGCTCGCGGCCGCCCTCCTCCGCCTTCGACGACGCGTGACCCAGGCGGTCGAGGAGCTCGATCCGCTTCTCAGCGTAGCGGCGGACGTCGTGGTCCTCGGGCAGGCCCGCGACGAGCTCGCGGACGCGCGCGCGGAGCTGGTAGGCGAAGTGCGGCGTCGCGGGCCCGACGAGCGCGTCGACGTCGTGCCGGGTCGGCTCGCGTTCCATCGGCGCAAGCGTAGTCGGCGCGAGTAGGGTCGAGGAGTGGATCGCCGAGTCTCCGCAGTCGACCTGATGCTGCTCGGAACGATCCTGCTCTGGGCCCTGAACGTGACCGTGACCCGGTACGTGGTGACCCACGGGTTTCGTCCCCTCGCCTACGGGACGTCGCGGTACGTCGCCGCGACGGCGCTCTTCATCCTCTTCACCTGGCAGCGGGAGCGGTCTTTCCGCATCCGCATCGCCGACTGGCCGCTCGTCGCGCTCGCGGCGCTGCTGATCTTCGCCAACCAGGTCTGCTTCGTCGTCGCGGTCCACGATACGAGCGCGTCCACCGTCGGGCTCGTCTTCGGCGCGAGCCCGATCTTCGCCGGCGCGATCGCGACGCTCGCCGGCCTCGAGCGTCTCGGCCGCCGCTTCTGGGCGGCGGCGGCGATCACGTGCGCCGGGGTCGGGTTCGTCGCCACGGGGAGCGGGGGCGGCGTCTCCGGCGACGCCACCGGCGACCTGATCGCGATCGGCACCGCCGTCACCTGGTCGGCGTACTCCGTCGCGATCGCGCCGCTCATGCGGCGCTACTCGCCGATCCGGATCAGCGCGCTCGTGCTCGGGCTCGGGTCGCTGCCGCTCGGGCTCGTCAGCGTCCCCGAGCTCGCCGGCCAGAGCTTCGGCGCGCTCGGCTGGGAGGCCTGGCTCGGCCTCGCCTACGGCGTCGTCGGGCCGCTCTTCCTGACGAACATCCTCTGGTTCACGGCCCTCGGCCGGGTCGGCGCGGCGCGCGCGACGCTCGTCGCCAACCTGCAGCCGCTCTTCGCGGTCGTGTTCGCGATCGTCCTCCTGTCCGAGAGCCTCGACCGCTGGGAGATCGTCGGCGGCGTCCTCATCGCCGCGGGCATCGTCCTCGAGCGCGCACGCCGGCGCCGCCCCGCACGGCTCGCAGGCGAGCTCGCCCCGGGAGACGCCGCCCCGTGAATCTCGGCGAGCGGCTCGCGCGCAGGCCGCCGGGCTACGACTACACGATCGGCCGGGTCCTGACGATCTACTCGGGCCTGATGGTGGCGCTGCTGCTCGCCGCGCTCGACCAGACGATCGTCGCGACGGCACTGCCGCGGATCGTCTCCGACCTCGGCGGGATCACGCAGTACTCCTGGGTCTTCACCGCGTACATGCTCACCTCCACGGTGTCGGTGCCGGTGTACGGCCGGCTCGGGGACGTCCACGGCCGCCGTCCGCTGCTCCTCGCCTCGGTGAGCATCTTCCTCGTCGGCTCCGCGCTCTGCGGCGCAGCCCAGAACATGACCGAGCTCGTCGTCTTCCGGGGCGTGCAGGGGCTCGGCGCGGGCGGCCTCTTCCCGCTCTCGCTCGCGGTCATCGGCGGGATCGTGCCGCCGCTCGACCGCGGCCGCTGGCAGGGGCTGATCGGCTCGGTGTTCGTCGCGGCGTCCGTCGTCGGCCCGGCCGTCGGCGGCTTCATCGTCGACAACACGACCTGGCGCTGGGTCTTCCTCGTCAACCTCCCGGTCGGGGGGCTCGCGCTCGCCGTGATCTCGCTGACGATGCCGAGGCGGCGGACGCGCGCCGAGCACGAGATCGACTGGCTCGGCGCCGGCCTGCTCGCGGCCGGCACGGCCGCGCTCCTGCTGGGGCTCGTCTGGGCCGGGCACGACTACGCGTGGGGCAGCGGGCACGTCGTCGGCGCGCTCTGCGCCGCGGCCGGCCTGCTCGCCGCCTTCGGCCTCGTCGAGCGGCGCTCGCGGGAGCCGATCCTGCCGTTCGACGTGCTGCGCAACCCGATCGTCGCAGGGAGCGTCGGCTGCATGGCGCTGTCGGGGATGGCGATGTTCGGGACGATCTCGTTCGTGCCGCTCTTCGTCCAGGGCGTGATCGGCACCTCGGCGACGTCGTCCGGCGTCGTCCTCACGCCGCTCATGCTCGGCGCGGTGACGACGTCGTTCCTCACCGGCCAGCTCGTGTCCCGAACGGGCCGCTACCGCTGGAACGTCGTCTTCGGGCCGCTCGTCCTCGTCCTCGGGATGGGGCTCCTCTGGCGGATGGACGTGCACACGACGAACGGCGAGGCGGCGCGCGACATGGTCGTCGCCGGGATCGGGATCGGCTCGATGATGCAGGTGTTCGTGCTCTCGGTGCAGAACGCCGTCCGGCGCGCCCGGATCGGCTCGGCGACCGCCCTGACCCAGTTCGCGCGCCAGATGGGGGCGACCGTGGGCGTCTCGGTGATGGGCGTGATCGTGAACTCCGGCCTCCCCCGGGAGACGACCGCCGGCGGGGGCGTCGCGATCCACCGCCTCCCGCCCGGCCTGCGCGAGTCGCTCGCGTCGGCGCTCCGGCCGGCCTTCCTCGCGTCGGCCTGCGTGGCCGTGCTCGTGTGGGTCGTCGCGCTCGTGTGGGTCAAGGAGGCGCCGCTGCGGCGGACGGTCGACATCGTCCCCGCCGCGGAGGCGGCCGCGGGCGCGCCGAACCCCGGCGGGAGCGACTGAGACAATCCGGCGGTGACCCCGCAACGGCGTGCGGCGCTCGTCTCCGTCGCGGCGGCGGCCGCGCTCGTCGCGCTGAAGCTGACGGTCGGGCTCGCCACGCACAGCCTCGGCCTGATCTCCGAGGCGATCCACTCCGGGACCGACCTCGTCGCGGCGCTCCTGACCTTCTTCGCCGTCGGCGTGGCCGGCCGCCCGGCCGACCCCGGCCACCAGTACGGCCACGGCAAGGCGGAGCACCTCGCCGCCCTCGCCGAGGCGGCGTTCCTCGCGGCGGCGAGCGTGCTGATCGGCGTGCGGGCGGTCGAGCGCCTGGCCGGCTCGTCGGCGCCGACCGTGCACGCCGCCTGGTACGCGCTCGCCGTGGTCGCGGTCGTGATCGCGGTCGACGCGAGCCGCGCCGCGGTCTCCTGGCGGGCGTCGCGCCGCTACCGCAGCGCCGCCCTCTCGTCGAACGCGCTCCACTTCGCGAGCGACCTCGCGGGCTCGGTCGCCGTCCTGGTCGGCCTGCTGCTCGCGCGCGCCGGCCACCCGAACGGCGACTCCGCGGCCGCGCTCTTCGTCGCCGCCCTCGTGCTCGTCGCGGCGTCGCGGCTCGCCCGCGGCAACGTCGACATCCTGATGGACCGCGCGCCGGCCGACGCCGAGGTGGCGGCGCGCGCCGCGATCGGCGCGCTCCCCGGCGTCGTCCTGCGCCGCCTGCGCATGCGGCACGCGGGCGGGCGCCAGTTCGCCGACGTCGTGATCGGCGTCTCCGCCTCCGCCGGCGTCGGCCAGGGGCACGCGGCGGCCGACGCGGTCGAGGCGGCGGTCGAGCGCGCCCTGCCGGGCAGCGACGTCGTCGTCCACGTGGAGCCGGTCGAGGACGCCGGAATCCGCGAGCGCGCCCACGCCGCCGCCGTGGCGGTGCCCGGCGTGCGGGAGGTGCACAACCTCGCGCTCGTCGAGGTCGGCGGCCGGACCGAGCTCTCGCTCCACCTGAAGCTCCCGGGCGACGTCACCCTCGAGGCCGCGCACGACGTCGCGGAGCAGCTCGAGCGGGCGGTCTGCGCGGCCGTCCCCGAGGTCGACGCGGTGCAGACCCACCTCGAGCCGCTGACCGAGCCGGCGTCGGGCCGGGAGGTTGCCGTCGACCCGGCGGCGGTCGAGCGGATCGTCGTCGACGCCACCGGGCGCCCCCCGCGCGAGGTCCGGTTCCTGCGCACGGAGGGCGGGCTCGTCGCGTTCCTGACTCTCGGGCTCGAGGGCACGAGCCGACTCGACGACGCCCACGCCCGCGCGAGCGAGGTCGAGGAGCGGATCCGCCGCGAGCGGCCCGACATCGCCGACGTGATCGTCCACACGGAGCCGTGAGATGACGCGGCTCTGCATGTTCAGCCCGAAGGGGATGGAGCTCGAGCGCGGCTGGCCGGGCCGCATCGACGGCGGGCGCGTGACCCAGCTCGCGGCGCAGACGCTGCAGGTCTACTTCACCGCCGGCGGGGCGCTGCGCGAGCACGCCGTGTACGCGCTCGACGAGGTCGACCTGCGGGCGCCCGTCCTCCACCCGCCCAGCATCCGGATCTTCGGCGACGGCCTCGACTTCGCCTTCGGCAACACCGCCGCCGTCTTCGGCCCGGAGGACGAGATCCCGTACCCCGAGGGCTCGAGCGACCTCCGCTCCGTGCCCGCGCTCGTCGCGGTGGTCGGCGCCGGCGGCGCGGTCGGCGGCTGGACCGCCGGCAACGCGTGGCACGCCCCCGACCTGCCGGGGGCGAAAAGCCGCGACTTCGCGCTCTCGATCGGCCCGGTGCTCGTGACGCCCGACGAGTTCGACGGCCCCTCCTGGGACGGGCGCATCGCGCACGCCGCCCGCAACACGACGCTGCGGCCCGGCGAGCTGCTCGTGGCGCCGGTGGCCGCCGGCGGCGGCGTCCCGGTCGCGCGCGGCGTCGTCGAGGCCCGCGTCGACGGGATCGGCGTGCTACGCAACCGCGTGGTGTGACGCGCGGCCGGGGCCGGCCGGGGCGGCGTCCGGTCAGCTCAGGCGCTTCTGGCCGGACCCGTCGGCGTTCATGACGTAGATCGCCGACTCGCTGTCGCGGGTGCTCTCGAACGCGATCCGCTTGCCGTCGGGCGACCAGGCGGGGTTCGTGTTGTCGCCGCTCGAGCTCGTGAGCGTCCGGACGGGGCCGCCGGTCGCGCCGGCGACCGCGATCTGCCACTGCCCGCCGACGTAGCTCGTGAAGGCGATCTTCTTGCCGTCGGGCGACCAGGCCGGGTCGTGCGCTCCGCCCGGCGTGTGCGTCACCTGCCGCGCCGCGCCGCCGCCCGCGGGGGCGACGTAGATCTCGTAGTGGCGGGTGCGGTCGCTCATGAAGGCGATGCGCTTGCCGTCGGGCGACCAGCGCGCGACCGTCTCGTCGGCGGCGGAGCGGGCGAGCGCGCGCGTCCCCGTCCCGTCGGCGTTCATGACGTAGATGTCGCCGAAGGCGTTGCCCGCCGTGCGGTCGAAGGCCAGCTTGCGCCCGTCCGGCGACCACGCCGCGAGGTAGTCGTCGTCCTCGTCGGTCGGGGTCAGGCGGTGCTGGCCGCCGCCGTTCGCGGCCATCACGTAGACCGAGCCGACGCCGGCCTCGATCCGCTCGAACGCGATCTGCTTGCCGTCCGGGGACCAGCCGAGGAGCTCGTCGTACCCGCCGGACCCCGCCGTGAGCCGGCGCGCCGGGCCGCCCCTGGCGCTGACCGTGTAGACCTGGCCGCCGAGCGTCTGCCCGTGCGCGCGCACGAGCCGCGAGAAGGCGATCGTCTTCCCGTCGGGCGACCACTCGGGGTCGGCGTGGTCGGGCGCGCCGTGGGTGAGGGCGCGCAGGCCGCCCCCGTTCGCGTTCATGACGTAGATCTGCAGGTGCCCGCCGGCCAGCCGGGCGAAGGCGATCTTCGTCCCGTCGGGCGACCACGACGGCTGGATGTCGCCGCGCGTGACGCCCTGGGCGCCGGCGCCGCCGCCGAGGGCGAGCGCGGCCGCGGCCGCGCAGGCGAGCGCCCATCCCTTCACCGCCGACTACCCTCCACGGCCCACCTTGTACACGGTCCTCGACTGGGACGGGACGGTAACCGTCCGCGACACGCAGTGGATGCTGCTCGAGCGCTTCGGCGACCCGGACGTGTTCGAGCGGATGGACGACGCGCTCGGCGCGACGCGCAGCTATCGCGAGGTGATGGAGGCCGAGGTGGGGACGATCGCGGCGCCGCTCGAGGAGGCGGTGGCGTTCCTCGTCGCCGAGGCGGAGGTGCGGGCCGGGTTCGCCGCGTTCGCGGAGCGGTTCCGGCCGCTCGTCCTGTCGAGCGGCTTCCACGAGACGATCGAGCCGATCCTCGCCCGCGAGGGGGTGCGGGTCGAGGTCGTCGCGAACCGGCTCGACCCGCGGCCGGACGGCTGGCGCGTGCTCTGGGCCGACGACGCCCCCTGCCCGGTCTGCGGCGACCTCTGCAAGCGGCGGGCGCTGCCGGCCGGCCGGCCGCTCGTGTACGTCGGCGACGGCTACTCCGACCGCTGCGCGGCCCTCGCCGCCGACCGCGTCTTCGCACGCGGCGACCTCGCCGGGTACCTGGCCTCGCGCGGGACGCCGTTCGAGCCGTTCGAGACGTTCGACGACGTTGCTGCTCGCCTTCCCTGAGCCCTACGACTTCGACGTGTCGACCGAGCGCTTCCGCGCGTTCGGGGCCGACCTCGCGAACCTCTGGCACGAGGGCGGGCTGCACCGGGTCGTCGGGGGCCGCGAGGTGCGGATCGAGGCGGCGCCCGGAGGGGTCGACGTCGAGCCGCTCGACGCGGAGACGCGGCCGGTCGTCGAGAAGCTGCTCGGCCTCGAGTTCGACCTGCCGGCGTTCTACGCGTGGGCCGGCGGGCGGCCGGTGATCGGGGAGCTCGCCGTCCGGCTCGCGGGCTTCCGCCCGCCGCTCGCGCCCGACCCGTTCGAGTCGCTCGTGACCTCGATCACCGCGCAGCAGGTCTCGCTCTTCGCCGCGTCCGCGATCCGCAACCGGCTGGTCGAGCGCTACGGCCGGCGCGCCGGGCGCGCGTACGCCTTCCCGGCGCGCGAGCGGCTCGCCCGCGCCTCCGAGGAGGAGCTCGTCGCCCTCGGCTTCTCGCGGCGCAAGGCCGAGTACGTGCTCGGGCTCGCGCGCTCCGACGTCGACCTCGACGGGCTCGCGGCCCTCGACGACGACGAGGTCCGTGCCCGCGTGACCGCGATCCGCGGCCTCGGCTCGTGGACGGCCGAGTGGTTCCTCGCGCGCCACCTCGCCCGGCCGCGCGCCTGGCCGGCCGGCGACCTCGGCCTGCGGAAGGCCTCGGCGCTCCTCTACGGTCTCGACGTGCACGAGCTCGGCGGCCTGCTCGACCCGTTCCAGAACCTGTCCGCGCACTACCTCCTGACGGGGATGCGCGTCGCGTGAGGGTCCGCCTCGCGACCGAGGCCGACGAGGCCGGGCTGCGCGCGCTCTGGGAGGAGTTCGTGCGCGAGGTTCCCGAGCCGCCGGGATTCCCGACGGAGGAGTGGGCCGAGCAGTGGGGCACGATCCGCGAGAGCTTCGACGGCGGCGCGGTCCTCGTGGCCGAGGAGGGCGGCCGCCTCGTCGGCGTCGCCCACTTCAAGGCGCCCGACCGCGGGATCGCGCACCTCGAGTGGGCGCACGTGGTGCAGGGCAGCCGCCGCCGCGGGATCGTGAAGGCGCTCGTGCGCGCCGGCGTCGCCGACGCGAAGGCGAAGGGCGCGACGATCGTGACGCTCGAGGCGCTCCGCTCGAACGAGCCCGCTCTGGCCGTCTGGCGCCGGCTCGGCTTCGACGAGGTCGAGTACCTCATGGCCGTCCCGCTCGAGACGCTCGAGCGGCGGCTCGGAGACTCGCCCGAGGGCCCGACGCGGGCCGCGACGCACGTGCAGAGCGACGACCGGCTGTCGGTCGAGCGCGCCCTCGCGCAGTTCGTGCCGCGACTCGAGTCGCCCGAGGTACGGGACGCGGCCAACGGCTGGATCAGGATCGCCGACCCGCTGCTCGACGGCGACCGGGCCGCCCAGTCGCGGCTCGCGGGGGAGCTGTCCGACCGGCTCGGGGCGGTCGTCGTCGCGCTCGCGCTCGAGCAGGAGGCGGTCGTGCGTTTCCGCCTGTTCGAACGCGGCCGGATGGTCGACGAGTACCTCTCGGTGCCGTCGTGGTACGGGGAGCTCCCGAAGGGCGACGAGCTCGCGCTCGCGGCGAACCCGACGCTCGTCGCGCGCCTCACCGGCGCCGACCCCGCCGAGGTCAGGCGCGTGGCCCGGAACGCCGCGTCGCCGGCGGAGCTCCCGCCGGCCGCCGAGCTCTACGAGCGGATCGCGGCGATGATGGGGCTCGAGCCGTGAAGCTCTACGACGCACCCCGCTGCCCCTACTGCGCCCGCGTCCGCATCGCGCTCGCGGAGAAGGGAATCGGGTACGAGAGCGTCGAGATCGACCTGCGCGACCGGCCGGCGTGGATCTACGAGCTCAACGCTTCGGGCAGGGTTCCGGTGCTCGACGACGGCTTCGTGCTGCCGGAGTCGGCGGTGATCATGGAGTACCTCGACGACCGCTACCCCGACCGGCCGCTTCTCCCGGCCGACCTCCGGGCCCGGGCCGACGCCCGCCTGCGCGTCTTCCGCTTCGACGAGCTCCTCGGCGACGACTACTACGCCTTCCGCCGGGGCGAGGCGAACGAGCTCCAGCGCCGCCTCGAGGAGCTCCCGGTCGGCGGCAGCCTCTTCGCCGACGTCGCCTACGCTCCCTGGGTGATCCGCGCGCGCGACCTGCTCGGCGTCGAGCTGCCCGAGCGCCTCGAGGCGTGGCTCGGCGAGCTCGCCCGCCGCCCGGCGGTCGCCGCCGAGGTCGAGCTCGTCCGGGGGCTCGCGTGACGGACATCGACCTCGCCGAGCTGTCGGCGCGCCTCGCCGAGCTGCGCGTCGTCGACGTGCGCCGTCCCGACGAGTACGACGGCAGGCTCGGCTCGTCCTGCGACCCGCGCCAGGGTCACATCCCCGGAGCCGTCAACCTCGACGTGCAGGAGCTCGTCCTGCTCGAGCCCGAGGCGGTGCTCGACCGCGTCGGCGCGCCCGGCGACGGCGAGGTGGTCTGCTACTGCCACAGCGGCTCGCGCTCGGCGCTCGCGGTGCAGGTGCTGCGCCGGCTCGGCTACGACGCGCGCAACTACCGCGGCTCCTGGCACGAGTGGTCGCGGACCGACCTGCCGGTGGAGACGTGAGAGCTCTCCTCGCAGCCGCGGTCGCGCTTGCCGTCCCGACGCCGGGGGAGCGGGCGGGGCTGCGCGCCGCGCTGCGCGCGCTGCAGGGCGACGTCGCGGTGCAGCGGATCGCGGTCGCGGCTTCCGACCGGCGCTACGGCTCTGTGCGGTGGGGCTACAAGGTCGCGCAGAGCGACTCGCTCTTCCGCCTCCAGCGCGGCCGCTGGCGCCTCGTCTGGTCGCGGCCCGCGGACCGGCCCGCCGACGGCGCCTGCGCGCTCGTGCCGGCGCGGGTCGTGCGCGAGCTCTACGGCGTCGCCTGCCCCGGGTTCGCGGCGCTGCACGGGAAGCGCGCGGACGCCGAGGAGCTCGCGGCGCTCACGGCCGCGTTCCGCTCGAGCAGGTTCACGCGCTACTGGCGCGATGCCTCTCGGCTCGCGAACCCGTGCATCTCGCGCGTCGACCCGCGCTGGGCGGCGGCCCGGGCGACCTTCCCGAACACCTCCGGCGTGATCTGGTTCCGGCGTGCCCGCGTGTGGGCGGTCGCCTACGAGACGCTCTTCGGGCTCGGGAAGCTCCCGCCGCCGCGGATCGTGCTCTCCCTCGCCGCCTGCACCGGCTACAACGCCGCCGAGTACGGCGGCTAGGAACGCGCCGCCGCGAGGAAGGCGAGGCAGAGGCGCCGGCCGAGCTCCTGCCACGGCGGCAGCTTCGCGTCGAGCAGGCCGGCGAGCTCGCCGAGGGGGGCCGGGAGCTCGCGCCCGTCGGCCCACCACGAGAGCACCTGGTCGCGGCGCGCCTCGGGGTGGAACTGGACGCCCCAGGCGCGCTCGCCGACCCGGAACGCCTGCTCCTGCGGGCCCGCGCGCGCCAGGCGGGCGGCGCCGGGCGGCGGGTCGAACTCGTACCGGTTCGCGAGGAGCGCCTCGAAGCGCTCGGGCAGGGCGCCGAGGACCGGGTCGTCCCGCCCTGCGGCGGTGAGCTCCACGTCGTAGAAGCCCGCCTTCCAGTCGGGTGCGGGTCCGACGCGGCCGCCGAGCGCGTGGGCGAGCGTCTGGCCGCCGAGGCAGACGCCGAGCAGGGGCGTCCCGGCCCCGACCCACGACCGCAGGAGCTCGTACTCGACCTCGAGCCAGGGGTGGCGGGCCTCCTCGCCGACGTTCATCCGCCCGCCGAAGACCATCACCGCGTCGAAGCCGTCCGGTGGCGGCCCCTGCGCCGGGAGCTCCCACTCGACGAGCTCGTGGCCCTGGCCGCGGGCGACCTCGCCGAAGAGCTCGGCGCGCACCCGCGGGCCGTGCGTGAGCGCCAGGATCCGCATACCCGGCCAGGCTAGCGCCGGGTGCGCGGGCGCGCGCGCAACGAACCGGGGTCAGACCCCGGACTGTTGCAGAACCGGGGTCCGCGGGCGCGTGCGCAACGAACCGGGGTCTGACCCCGGACTGTTGCGCCGCGCGAGGAGCCCGGACTGTTGCGCCGCGCGAGGAGCCGAGCGCCGGCCTCACGGTGTTGCGCGTCAGGCGACGGGGACGCCCTCCTCCTCCAGCAGACGGCGGAGGAGCAGCGCGCCCGCGGGCGCCTGCGCGACCCCGTTCGTCTGGTTGTTGTTGTTGAAGAAGGCGTACGCCTCCTCGGCCTCCCCGGCGAGCTCGCGCAGCGGCGGCACCCACTCCCGCAGCTCCTCCTCGCCGTAGAGGTAGTCGAAGCGCTCGGCGGCCGAGCCGCCGCGCGCGTTCCACGTCGCGGCGTTGCGCCCGTGGAAGCGCACGTACGCGAGCGGCGTCGTCGCGGCGACGAGCGTCTCCGGCACGTTCCGCGCGTCGACCTTCGGCGCGTCGACCACGACCCAGGACATGCCGCGCTCCTCGAGCCAGCGCAGCAGGTCCGCGCGCACGTCCCCGGCGAACCACGAGCGGTGGCGCGGCTCGACGAGCATCGCGTCGCCGCCGAGGCGCTCGCGGGCCCACTCGAGGTAGTCGAGCGAGGAGAGCTTCCAGACGACGTACGGCGGGAGCTGGAAGAGGATCCCGCCGAGCTTCCCGGCCTCGCGCAGCGGCTCGAGCGCGTCGAGGAAGACGCGGAAGACCTCGCCCCGGAGCTCGCGCGGCGGCCGGTCGACCCGGCCGCGCTCGTCGACCGGCATCCCCTCGCGCAGGTCGGGCGGGAGCTGCTCCAGCCGCACCGGGTGGCGCGTCATCAGGCCGAACGCCTTCACGTGCACGACGAACCCGGCGGGAGTACGGTCGGCCCAGCCCTGCACCGCCGAGCGCTCCGGCAGCCGGTAGTAGGTCGAGTCGACCTCCACGGTCGAGAACCGCTCCGCGTACCACGGGAGGCGCTCCCGCGCCGGCACCCCCTTCGGGTACCAGTGCTTCACGAGCGCCTCGTCGGCGAACGAGCAGGTGCCGATCCGGACGGGCGCCGTCACGGCGACGATCCTAGAATCGGCGCATGGACGGGCGCCCGATCGGCGTGTTCGACTCCGGCGTCGGCGGGCTGACGGTGCTCCACGAGTGCCTCGTGACGATGCCGAACGAGGACTTCGTCTACCTCGGCGACCACGCGCGGCTGCCGTACGGCCCGCGCCCGCTCGACGAGGTGCGCCGCTTTGCGTTCGAGATCGCCGGCTACCTCGAGGCGCTGGGCGTGAAGCTGATCGTGGTCGCGTGCAACACCGCGACCTCGGCGGCGCTGCCGGCGCTGCAGGAGTCGCTCGCCGTGCCGGTCGTCGGCGTGATCACGCCGGAGGCGGCGGCCGCGGTGCGCGCCACCCGCAACCGCCGCATCGGCCTGCTCGCGACCGAGGCGACGGTCGCGGCCGGACGCTACGAGACGCTCGTGCGCGCGCTCGACGCGGGCGCGCACGTCACCGCCGTCGCCTGCCCGAAGCTCGTGCCGCTGATCGAGGCCGGCGAGCAGACCGTCGACGCCGTGGCCGAGTACGCGGCGCCGCTCAGGGCGGCCGGCTGCGACACCGTCATCCTCGGCTGCACGCACTACCCGCTGATCCGCCCGGTCTTCCAGCGCGTGTTCGGCCGGGACGTCACGCTCGTGTTCTCCGCCGAGGAGACCGCGCGCGAGGTCGCGGAGACGCTCGAGCGCAAGGGCTTCGGGAACGAGCGGACGCGCGACGGCGCCTACCGGTTCCTCACGACCGGCGACCCGGCGCTCTTCCGCAGCCTCGGCGAGCGCTTCCTCCAGCTCCCGCTCGCCGACGTCGAGCGCGTCGCCGTCTCCGAGCTCCGGAGGGCGGCTGCGTGAGGGCGGACGGCAGGCGCTCCGACGAGCTGCGCCCGGTCGAGGCCGACCCGCGCTTCCTCGCCCGGCCGCACGGGATGGTGCTCTGGTCGCAGGGCGCGACCCGCGTCCTCTGCACCGCGAGCGTCACGGAGGGGGTCCCGCGCTGGCTCCACCGGAGCGGGCGCGGCTGGCTGACGGCGGAATACTCGCTCCTTCCGGCCTCGACGGGCGAGCGCACCGAGCGCGAGGCCGCTCGCGGCCGCCAGGGCGGGCGCACGGTCGAGATCCAGCGGCTGATCGGCCGCGCCGTCCGGGCCGTCGCCGACTTCGAGGCGCTCGGCGAGCGCACCGTCTACCTCGACTGCGACGTCCTCCAGGCGGACGGCGGCACCCGCTGCGCCGCGATCTGCGGCGCCTACGTGGCGGCCCGGCGCGCGCTCGACCGTTTCGGGCTCGGCAAGGCGCTCACGGGCTCGGTCGCGGCCGTCTCGGTCGGCGTGGTGGACGGCGAGTCGCTGCTCGACCTCGACTACGTCGAGGACTCGGGCGCGGAGGTCGACCTCAACGTCGTGATGACCGGCGACGGCCGCCTCGTCGAGGTGCAGGCGACCGCGGAGCGCGTCCCGTTCGACCGGCGGCGGCTCGACGACCTGCTCGACCTGGCCGCCGCGGGCATCGACGAGCTCGCCGTGCACCAGCGGGAGGCGGTCGATGCTCCTCGCGACTAGCCTCCCCGAGCTCTCCGGCTGGGACGCGGTCGCGCGGCTCGCCGTCGCGGGCGCCCTCGGAGCCGCCGTCGGCGTCGAGCGGGAGCTCCGCGAGCGCGAGGCGGGCGTCCGCACGCACCTGCTCGTGGCACTCGGCTCCTGCCTCTTCACCGTCGCGGGCGCGTACGGCTTCCACGACTTCGGCACCCGAGTCGACCCGACCCGGATCGCGGCCCAGATCGTGACCGGGATCGGGTTCCTCGGCGCCGGCGCGATCATCCGCGAGGGGATCTCGGTGCGCGGCCTCACGACCGCGGGCAGCCTCTGGATCGTCGCGGCGATCGGGATGGCGGCCGGCGCCGGCTACTACTGGGCCGCCGTCGCCGGCACCGTCCTCACCCTGCTCGCGCTCTGGCCGCTGCGCTTCCTCGCCTACCAGGCGCTCGAGCGCTTCCGGCCGCCGGAGCGACGCCTCGTCGTCGAGCTGCGTCACGGCGCCCAGGTGGCGACGCTGCTCGAGCTCGTCCCCGGCGTGCGGCAGGTGGAGGTGGAGGACGAGCGCGACCGCCGCGTCGTCACCCTCGAGCTTGCGGACCGCTTCGACGAGCGGCTCGTGACGACGCTCGCCGACCTCGACGAGACGCTCGCGGTGCGGTGGCGGCGGTAACGGCGTTCCTCGCCTCACGGAACCGGAACAAGCTCGAGGAGCTCCGCACGGGGCTGCGGGGCTGGCGGCTCGAGCCGGTCGCGGCCGCCGACTGGCCGCCGGAGACGGGGCGGACGTACGAGGAGAACGCGCGGGCGAAGGCGCGCTTCGCCCGGTCGCTCGCGCCCGCGGACGCCTGGGCGCTCGGCGAGGACTCGGGGATCGAGTGCGAGGCGCTCGGCGGCGAGCCCGGCCTCCACTCGGCCCGCTGGGCGGCGGGGCGGGACGAGGCCGACGCGCTCCTCGAGCGGCTCGCGGGCGAGCCCGACCGGCGCGCCCGCATGGTCAGCGAGCTCGTCGCGCTCGGCCCGGCCGGCGAGGAGCTCCACGCGCGCGGGGTGCTCGAGGGGGCCGTGGCGACCGGGCGCCGCGGCACCGGCGGCTTCGGCTACGACCCGGTCTTCATCCCCGCGGGGCACGACCGGACGGTCGCGGAGCTCGGAGACGCCTGGAAACGCGTCCACTCCCATCGCGCGCTCGCCGCGTCGGCGCTGCTCGAGGCGATCCGTAGCGCCGGTGCCAGTTGACCTCGGCGCCGATCACGATCACGTTCGCCATCACGTAGAGCCAGACGAGGAGCACCGCCGGGCCGGAGAGCGTCTGCAGGACCGGGTTGTGCTTCGAGACGTGCACGAAGGCGGGGAGGAGCTGGAACGTGCCCTCGAGCACGACCGCCGCGAAGGCCGCGCCGGGGATCACCTCGCGCCAGCCGACGTCGTCGTTCGTGAGCACCACGTACGCGGACGCGAGGAAGACGAACACGCCGGCCAGGGAGACGCCGACCGAGACGAGGTTCGCGACGACCGGCGAGTTATGGAGGCCCGCGTAGCGCTTCATGATCTCGGCGCCCACCGAGCCGACGACGAGCGACGCGAACAGGAACGCGAGCGAGCCGACCATCATCAGCGTGGCGAGCGCCTTCCCGCGCAGGAACGGCCGGTTCGGCCGGCCGTAGACGATGTTGAACGCGCTCTCGAGCACCGAGAAGAGCGAGAGCGACGACCAGGCGAGGAACGCGCCGCCGACGACGCCGAGCGCGGTCGCGTTCTCGCGGATCGCCCGCACGGCCCGGAGGATCGAGTCGAGCGAGGTGCTCGGGAACGTCCGGTGGAGCTCGCGCACGAAGAACGAGTTCTGGTGCGCCTGGCCGGCGACGCCGAGGAGGGCGAGCGAGAGGAAGAGGAGCGGGACGAACGAGAGGAGCGCGAAGTAGGCGATCATCGCGGCCAGGTGCGTGCCGCGGTCGGCGAAGAACTTCCGCGCGACCGCGCCCAGGCTCGAATGGGACGCCACCCTGGCCCTCAGTATGCTCCGGCCCATGGACGCCGGTCAGGCGCTCGCGGATCTCACCGAGATCTCCTCCCAGGTCGTCCACGCCGCGATCATCGACGGGAGCGGGGCCCTGCTCGCGGCGACGATTCCCGATGCCGGCCGCGCGGCGCGCTTCGCCGCCGGCGTGAGGACGCTCCTCGAGGAGGCGGACGCGCTCGCGCGCGAGCGGGGGCTCCCCGCCGTGTCGCAGCTCGAGGCGGCGACCCTCGGCGGCAGCGTCTTCGCCGTGCGCCGCGAGGCCGGGGCCGCCGCGCCGGTCGTCGCGGCGACGACGCACCCCGACGCGACCGCCGGGCTTGTCTTCTACGACCTCAAGCACTGCCTGGCCTCGCTCGGCGAGCCTCCCGCCGGCGGAGGCCGCCCCGCGAGGCGGAAGGCCGCGGATGCCGCCTAGGCTCGTGACCACGCTCATGCTCGGCGCGGGCGCCGTGTCGGGCTCGCTCCTCTACCGCCGCCGCGCCCGGCGGCGCCTCGAGCGCCTCGACCTCTACGCGCCGGACGGCTCGATGGCCTCGATCGCCGGCGGCTCGCCCGGCGCCGAGCGGGCGCTCGCGGCCGCGCGGGAGCTCGTCGCGCTCCCGGGCTAGTGGAGCTCGCGGGCGCGATCCGGGAGGCGGCGCTCCTCGAGGGCGACTTCGTGCTCCGCTCCGGGCGCCGGAGCTCCTACTACCTCGACAAGTACCGGTTCGGCACCCGGCCCGACCTGCTCCGGCCGCTCGGCGCGGCGATCGCCGCCGCCGTGCGGGCGCACGAGCCGGACGCCGTCCGGCTCGCCGCGCCCGAGCTCGGCGCCGTCACGCTCGCGACGGCGGCCTCGCTCGAGCTCGGGCTCCCCTTCGTGATCGTCCGCGGGCGGGCGAAGGAGCACGGCACGGCGAACCGGATCGAGGGCGCCTTCGAGCCGGGCGAGCTCGTCTGCCTCGTGGAGGACGTGGTCACCTCGGGCGGGGCCGCGCTCGAGGCCGTCGAGGCCCTGAGGGCGGCCGGGCTGCGGGTCTCGAACGCCGTCTGCGTCGTCGACAGGGAGGAGGGAGGGGCGGACGCCCTCGCCCGCGCCGCCGTCCGCCTCTGGCCGCTCCTGACCGCCTCGGACCTGGGGAAAATTGCCGCAAAACCGCATGGTTAAGCGATATCCGACGCCGTTGTTAGCCTCTTTCGACGAGGTTTCGAGCAACCGGCGTCCCCAACGAGGAGGAAGGCTTTGACGAAGCAGGATTTCATCAACAAGGTCGCGGCGAAGAGCGGCCTGTCGAACCGCGACGCGGGCAAGGCCGTCGACGCCTTCATGGAGGCCGTGACCGAGACGCTGAAGAGCGGCGACTCGATCAACTTCACGGGCTTCGGCAAGTTCTCGGCGGCCCACCGCGCCGCGCGTCAGGGCGTGAACCCGCGCACCGGGGAGCGCGTTCAGATCGCCGCCACGACCGTCCCGAAGTTCAGCGCCGGCAGCCAGCTGAAGGCCGCGCTCAAGGGCTGAGGCCGGAGGCTTCGAGCGACACCGGAGGGCCGCTCCGCGCGGCCCTCTGTCGTCGGCGGTCACTACCCTTCGGGGCGGATGGCCGTCGCGACGCTCACCTTCGGCGACCGGCTCGCCGCCGAGGTCGAGCGCAAGCGCAGCCAGCTCGTCGTCGGCCTCGACCCCCGGCCAGAGCTCCTGCCGGTCGAGCTCCGCGGCGACGTCGAGCGCTTCTGCTGCGGGATCGTCGACGCCGTCGCGCCGCACGCGGTCGCGGTGAAGCCGCAGCTCGCCTTCTTCGAGGCGCTCGGAGCCGCGGGGATGGGCGCGTTCGCCGAGGTGTGCGGGTACGCGCGCCGCGCGGGGCTGCTCGTGATCGCCGACGGCAAGCGCGGCGACATCGGCTCGACGGCGCGCGCGTACGCGGCCGCCTACCTCGAGGGCGAGGAGCCGCTCGCCGACGCGCTCACCGTGAACCCGTACCTCGGCCGCGAGTCGATCGAGCCGTACCTCGCCGCCGCCCGCCGCGGGGGAGCGGGCGTCTTCTGCGTCGTGAAGACCTCGAACGCGGGCGGGGACGTGCAGGACCTGGCGCTCTCGGACGGCCGGCCGGTGTGGCAGCACGTCGCCGGGCTCGTCGCCGAGTGGGGCGCCGAGGCGGTCGGCGAGCACGGCCTCTCGGCGGTCGGCGCCGTGATCGGCGCGACCCACCCGCGCGCCGTCACCGAGGCGCGCAGGCTGATGCCGCGGACGGTGCTGCTGCTGCCCGGCGTCGGCGCCCAGGGCGCCGGCCCGGCGGAGGTGGCGCGCGCGTTCACGAGCGGGCCCGCGAGCGCCCTCGTCAGCGTGTCGCGCTCGATCGACTACGCCTTCCGCGAGCGCGGCGGCGACTACCGCGCCGCCGCCGGGGCCGAGGCGGCGCGCCTGCGCGAGCAGATCTGGGCGGTCTCGGGGTGGTAGCCCTCCCCCGGCGGTCCTGGCGGCCGCTCGCGGCGCCCGCCGCGTTCCTCGCCGCCGCGACGCTCGCGGTCCTCGGGGTCCGGGCGCTCCTGTCCGACCCGCACCACCCGGCGCGGTCGCACCCGGCGCCGAAGCCCGCCGCGGCGCAGCGGCACGCCGCCACCAACGCCCCGCGCCGCACGTACGTGATCCGCGCCGGCGATACACTCGAGGCCGTCGCGGCACGGACGGGGGTCCCGGTGCACGAGCTTCGCAAGCTGAACCCGAACCTGCAGCCGACAGCGCTCTTCATCGGCCAGCGGATCCGCCTGCGGTGAAGAGGGCGGCGCTCGGCCTCCTCTCGGCGCTCGCGGCCGGCTGCTCCCTCGCGGCCGCCGCAGCCCCGGCCGCGCCTGCCGCGCCGCCGCCCCTGCCCGCGGTCTCGGCGCCGGCGTGGGTCGTCGAGGACGGGGCCGGCGAGGTGCTCGCCGCCTCGCACGCGCAGGACCGGCGGGCGATCGCCTCGATCACGAAGCTCCTCACCGTGCTCGTGGCGCTCGACCACCACCGGCTCTCGGACGTCGTGACGGTCGACCCGCGCGCCGCGGCCGTCGGCCAGGAGAGCATCGCGCTGCGGGCGGGCGAGCGGCTGGCGGTCGCCGACCTCGTCCGCGGCGCGCTGATCCAGTCCGCGAACGACGCGGCCGTCGCGCTCGCGCTCGCGACCTCGCCCAACCTGCTCGCGTTCGCGAACCTCATGAACGCGAAGGCCGAGCGTCTCGGCCTGCGGCACTCGCACTTCGTCCGCCCCGACGGGCTCGACGCCCCGGGAGCCTACGCGACCGCGGCCGACGTCACGACTCTCGCCCGCGCCGCGATGCGCGTCCCGTTCGTCCGCCGCACGGTCGCCGAGCGGACGGCGGCGATCGCGGGGGGCCGCACGCTCCACACCTGGAACGACCTGCTCGGCTCCGTCCCGGGCGTCGTCGGGGTCAAGACCGGCCACACCGACGACGCCGGCTGGTCGGAGGTCGCGGTCGAGCGGCGCGGCCCGGTCACGGTCTACGCGACCGTGCTCGGCGGCAGGACGCGCGAGCAGCGGAACGCCGACCTCGAGCGGCTGCTCTCGTGGGGCCTCTCGCGCCTCCTCGTCGTCGAGGCGGTCGCACCCGGCCGCAGCTACGCGCGGGTCGCGCTGCCGTACGGGCTCGCGCCGCTCGCGCTCGTCCCGGCCTCGCCGCTCCGCGCCGTCGTCCGACCCGAGGGGCGGCTCGTCCAGCGGGTCGTCGCGCCGAGGCTCGCGGCGCTCCCGGTCCGCCGCGGCCAGGTGCTCGGGGAGGTCGAGGTCTGGGCCGGCCGCAGGCTCGTGGGCCGCAGGCCCCTCGTCGCCGCGCGCTCGGTCGAGCGGCCCGGCCTCGGCGGCCGCGTGACCTGGTACGCGCGCCGGACGCTCCACCACCTCGCCGGCCTCTTCACCTGAGCCCGTGATCGTCACCGTCACCCTCAACGCCGCCTTCGCCCGCACGATCACCGTGCCCAACTTCCAGCGCGGGCAGCGCCACCGCGCGAGCGCCGGCTTCCCGCTCGCGGGCGGCAAGGGCGTGAACGTCGCGCGGGCGCTGAAGACGCTCGGCGTGCCGGTGGTCGCGACCGGCCTCGCCGGCGGGCAGGCGGGCCTGCGGATCGTCGAGCGGCTGACCGGCGAGGCGATCCTGAACGACTTCGTGCGGATCGAGGGCGAGTCGCGGACGACGACGGCCGTCGTCGACCCGACCACGAACACCTACACCGAGATCAACGAGTGGGGGCCGGCGGTCAGGCCGGAGGAGCTCGAGATGCTGCGCGAGAAGCTCGACTACCTCGCGAAGGGCGCCGAGCTCGTCGTGTTCGCCGGCTCGCTCCCGCGCGACGTCGAGGACGGGTTCTACGCGGAGGCGATCCGCGACCTCGCGCGGCGCCAGCTCCCCTCGGCGCTCGACTGCGAGGGCGAGCCGCTCCGCCATGGCGTCGAGGCGGAGCCGTTCCTCGTCTCGCCGAACCAGGCGGAGGCGGAGGGCCTCGTCGGGCAGGAGTTCCACGACGAGGAGGACTTCCAGATGGGCCTCGAGGAGATCGCGGAGATGGGCGCCCGGAACGTCCTGATCACGACCTCGTCCGGGTGCTACGCGCTCCTGCGCGAGGACCGGACGGTGCGGCGCTACCGCGTCGACGCGCCGCGGGTCGACCCGGTCTCGACGGTCGGGGCGGGCGACACGCTGCTCGCGGCGTTCGTCGCCGCGCACACGGCCGGCCGCCCGCACGAGGACGCGCTCCGCGCCGCCGTCGCGGCGGGCGCCGCGTCGACGCTCGAGCTCGGCGCGGGGATCTTCGACCCGCGGCAGGCGGCCGCGCTCCAGCCCGGGGTGCGGGTCACCGAGCTCGCGCCGCTTGCCGTCTAGCGCGGCCGCTATCGTTTCCGGATGGACGTCGAGCGCTTCCCGGTCGAGGCGGAGGTCGGGCTCCCGGAGCGCTTCGCCAAGGAGGGCCTCACCTTCGACGACGTGCTGCTCGTGCCGGCCGAGTCGTCGGTGCTGCCGAACGAGGTCTCGACCGCGACGCGGCTGACGCGGACGATCGCGCTCGAGCTCCCGGTCGTCTCCGCGGCCATGGACACGGTCACCGAGGCGCGCATGGCGATCGCGCTCGCGCGCGCGGGCGGGCTCGGCGTCGTGCACCGCAACCTCTCGATCGCCGACCAGGTCGCGGAGATCGACAAGGTCAAGCGCTCGGAGTCCGGGATGATCGTCGAGCCGCTCACGCTGCCGCCCGGGGCGCTCGTCGCCGACGCGCTCGCGCTGATGGACCGCTACCACGTCTCGGGCGTCCCGATCACGGACGAGCGGGGCCGGCTCGTCGGGATCCTGACGAACCGCGACCTCCGCTTCGAGAAGGACCGGTCGCTGCCGGTCTCGGCGCTGATGACGTCGGAGGGCCTCGTGACGGCGCCGGTCGGGACGACGCTCGAGGAGGCCGAGGCGCTGCTCCACCGCCACCGGATCGAGAAGCTCCCGGTCGTCGACGTCGACGGCGTGCTCAGGGGCCTCATCACCGTCAAGGACATCTCCAAGCGGATCGAGTTCCCGTCGGCGACCAAGGACCCGCACGGGCGCCTGCGCGTCGGCGCCGCGGTCGGCGTCGGGCCCGACGCGCTCGAGCGCGCCCAGGCGCTCGTCGCCGCCGGCGCGGACGTGCTCGTCGTCGACACCGCGCACGGCCACTCCCGCGGCGTCGTCGAGATGGTCGCCCGCGTGCGGTCGATCTCCGGCGAGTTCGAGGTCGTGGCCGGCAACATCGCGACCGGCGAGGCCGCGGAGGCGCTGATCGACGCGGGCGCGGACGCGGTCAAGGCGGGGATCGGGGCGGGCGCGATCTGCACCACGCGCGTCGTCGCCGGCGTCGGCGTGCCGCAGCTCACCGCGGTGCACGACGTCGCCGAGGCGGCGCAGCGGCACGGGGTGCCGGTGATCGCCGACGGCGGGATCACCTCCTCGGGCGACGTCGCGAAGGCGCTCGCCGCGGGCGCCGACACCGTCATGCTCGGCTCGATGCTCGCCGGCACCGACGAGGCGCCCGGCGAGGTCGTCCTGGCGCACGGCGAGCGCTTCAAGGAGTACCGCGGCATGGGCTCGCTCGGCGCGATGAAGGCCCGCGGGTTCTCGAAGGACCGCTACTTCCAGGGCGACGTCGAGGACGTCGAGAAGCTCGTCCCGGAGGGGATCGAGGGGCGGGTGCCGTACAAGGGGCCGCTCGAGGGCGTGCTCCACCAGATCGTCGGCGGGCTGCGCCAGGCGATGGGCTACTGCGGCGCCGAGACGGTCGAGGCGCTCCAGCGTGCACGCTTCGTCCGGATCACCGGCGCGGGGCTGCGCGAGTCGCACCCGCACGACATCACGATCGTGAAGGACGCACCCAACTATCGGCGCGCCTGAGGTCGTCCCGCTGCACCCGGAGCCGCTCCTCGAGGAGCGGCCCGTCCTCGTGCTCGACCTCGGCGGCCAGTACTCGCAGCTGATCGCGCGGCGCGTGCGCGAGGCGCGCGTCTACTCCGAGCTCGTCTCGCACCGGGCGAGCGCCGCGGAGCTGCGGCGGCGGAACCCCGCCGCGCTCGTCCTCTCCGGCGGCCCCGCGTCCGTCTACGCCGACGGCGCTCCCCGCGTCGACCCGGAGGTGTTCGAGCTCGGGGTGCCGGTGCTCGGCATCTGCTACGGCATGCACCTGATGGCCCAGGACCTCGGCGGGCGCGTCGAGCGCGGGCCCGGCGAGTTCGGCAAGACGGCGCTCCGGCTGCGCGGCGCGCTCGGCAGCGACCTCTCGGAAGAGCAGACGGTCTGGATGAGCCACCGCGACTCGGTCGTCGCCCCGCCGCCGGGGGCGCAGGTGACCGCGACCTCCGAGTCGACGCCGATCGCCGCGTTCGAGGACGCCCGGCGCGGCCTCTACGGGATCCAGTTCCACCCGGAGGTGGCGCACACGCCGGCCGGGCAGCAGGTGCTGAAGAACTTCCTCTACGGCGTCGCCGGCGCGGCGCCCACCTGGACGCCGGCGGCCGTGATCGAGGAGCAGGTCGAGCGGATCCGCGCGCGCGTCGGCCGCGGCCGCGTCCTCTGCGGGCTCTCGGGCGGAGTCGACAGCGCGGTCGCGGCGCTGCTCGTCCACAAGGCGGTCGGCGACCGGCTCACGTGCGTCTTCGTCGACCACGGCCTGCTCCGCAAGGACGAGGCGGCGCAGGTGGTCGAGACGTTCGGCGGGCACTTCCACGTGCCGCTCGTCCACGTCGAGGCGCAGCCGCGCTTCCTGGCGCGGCTGGCCGGCGTGACCGACCCCGAGGAGAAGCGCAAGCGCATCGGCGAGGAGTTCGTCAGGCTCTTCGAGGAGGAGGCGCGCAGGCTGGGCGACGTGCGCTTCCTCGTGCAGGGGACGCTCTACTCCGACGTGATCGAGTCGGGCGGCGACGGCGGCGTCGCCGAGACGATCAAGAGCCACCACAACGTCGGCGGCCTGCCGGCCGACATGAAGCTGAAGCTCGTCGAGCCGCTGCGCCTCCTCTTCAAGGACGAGGTCCGGCGCGTCGGGGAGGAGCTCGGCCTGCCCGAGCGGATGGTCTGGCGCCAGCCGTTCCCCGGCCCGGGCCTCGCCATCCGCATCGTCGGGGAGGTGACGGCCGAGCGGCTCGAGACGCTCCGCGAGGCCGACGCGATCCTCCAGGAGGAGATCCGCCGCGCGGGCCTCTACCGCGAGCTGTGGCAGTCGTTCTGCGTGCTGCCGGCGATCCGGTCGGTCGGCGTCCAGGGCGACTCGCGCACCTACGGGTACCCGATCGCGATCCGCGCCGTCACCTCGGACGACGCGATGACCGCCGACTGGGCGCGGCTCCCCTACGACCTCGTCGAGCTCGTCGCGTCGCGGATCGTGAACGAGATCCCGGCCGTGAACCGGGTCGTCCTCGACGTCACCTCGAAGCCGCCGGCCACGATCGAGTGGGAGTGAGGGCGAGGGGAGCGCTGCTCGCCGCGGGCCTGGCGGCCCTCGCCGGCGCTCCCGCCGCCGCCGCCGAGAAGCTGACGATCCAGGTCACCTCCGTCGCGCTCTCGGTGAAGCAGACCGACCGCGCGCCGAAGGGGACGAGCAGGGGCGACACGATCGTCTTCCGTGACCGGCTCGTGAACGCCGCCGCCCAGTTCGGCAGGCCGAAGGGCGCGGTCGTCGGCTCGGACCGCGGGACGATGACCTTCACCGGCGCCCACACGGCGCGCTTCTCGGGACGCGCGGTGCTGCCCGGCGGCACGCTCAGGCTCGAGGGGAAGGTGGTGCCGCTCGCAGGCGACTCGCTCGCGATCCCCGTCGCCGGCGGCACGGGCCGCTTCGCGAAGGCGCGCGGCTTCCTCCTCGTCGGCCCCGGCGAGAAGCGCGCCCTCAACACCTACAGCCTGACCCTCCCCTCGGCCCCGGTGGCCTGACCGCCCGGCGTCGGGCACAATGCCCGGGTGGCCCCCAGGCTCCTGCCGGCGCTCGCGCTGGCCGCCCTCGTCGCCGCTCCCGGCGCGGGCGCGGCGACGCCCGTGACCCTGAGGCTCACGTCGTACACGACGGTGACGCAGATCCACGACCGGGCGCCCAGGAACAAGCCGAACAAGGGCGACAGCATCGACTTCAAGGACCTGCTCGTCGCGACCGGCGACCAGCTCGGCAAGAAGAAGGGCAAGCCGGTCGGCTACGACGCCGGCACCGTGCTCTACACGAGCGCGACGACGCAGAAGATCGAGGGCGTCACGACCTTCCCCGGCTACGGGACGGTGACGTTCGCGGGCGAGATGAAGGAGCGGAAGGACGGCACCGTCCACGTGCCGATCGTCAGGGGCACCGGCTCGTTCAAGGGCGCGAAGGGCACGCTGATCATCGGCAAGGGCGACAACAAGGCGCCGAACACCTACGTGCTGCGCCTGCCCCACGCGCTCTGCGCGCCCGGCTGCGCGTAGCAGCGGGCGCACGGCCGCGGCCTCAGAGCGCGAGCGGCGGGTAGCGGGCGCGGACCTCGTCGGCGTAGGCGGCGAGCCTCTCGGCGATCGCCGCGTCGGCGAGCTCGAGGACGTTCTCGGCGTTGCGCTCGCCGGAGCGCGAGAGGTTGAACGAGCCCACGAAGGCGGTGTCGTCGCAGACGGTGAGCTTCGCGTGCATGAAGTCGTGCACGTCGCCCGCGCCGTACGGCGTCGAGGGCTTCGCCGCGAACTCGCCGCGCGCGAGCCGGTCGAGCAGCGGGAGCTTCCACGACTTCCCCTCCTCGCGCCACTGGTAGACGACGCCGCGCACCTGCGTCTCGTCGACGCACCCGGCGACGTCCACGCGGCGCGACGCGACGGCGAGCGCGAGCGCGGCGAGCACCGGCCCGCACGTGATCACGGGCGAGCAGACGCGGACCCGGCGCCGCGCGTGCGCGATCGCCTGCGCGATCCGGTGCGTGAGATCCTCGCCGTGGCCGGGCGTGAACCACGGACGCACGGCGCCGTGCCAGCGGGGCGGGACGCCGCCCGTGTCCGCGACCGAGCCGGCGGAGAGGAGCTGCTCGAAGTCGCGCTCGAAGTCGGCGGCGACGTCGGGCGACGCGACGATCGCCACGACGTTCTCCTGCCGCGACCAGGCGTCGTCCGTCCAGTTGGTCGAGCCCGTCCAGACCGACTCGGCGTCGCGGACGACGTACTTGTGGTGCATCAGGTCGGGCACGCCCGCGACGGGCGTGGCGTCGACCGGGAGCGACTCGATCAGCGCCTCGTCGGGCGAGGGGGGAGGCGGCACCGGGATCGGGTTGCGGTGGTCGACGTTGTAGACGAGGCGCACGCGGACGCCGCGGTCGTGGGCGCGGCGGATCGCGTCGCCGATGATCGCGGCCGTCCCCTCGCCGAGGTCGAAGTCGTACTGCGCGAGGTCGAGCGTGCGGCGGGCGCCGTCCAGGAACGCGGCGAGCTCCCGTGCGACGTCCTCCGGCGCCTGGCCGCCGTCGGTCAGAGTACGGATCGTGACGGGAGGTTTCATCGAGCGGCTCGCCGCCGCCGAGATCGGCGCGACGTACAACTTCTACCGGGACGGCGGGCGGGCGCCCCTGCTGCGGGAGCGGCTCGAGCGCTACCTGGACGAGCGCGCCGGCTCCTCCGTCTTGCTCGTCGCCGAGGCGCCCGGCTACCGTGGAGCGCGCGTGTCCGGGATCCCGCTCACCTCCGAGCGCCAGCTCACCGGCGCGGGCCCGGCCGAGGCGACGGCGACGGTCGTCCACCGCGTCCTCGCCGAGCTCGGCGTCGCCGGCGACGTGCTGCTCTGGAACGCCGTCCCGACCCACCCCGGCGGCGAGCGCTCGAACCGCCGTCCGACGCGGGCGGAGGTCGCTGCCGGGGTCGCGTTCGCGCGCGAGCTGGCGGGCGGGCGCCGGGTCGTCGCCGTCGGCCGGGTCGCCCACGAGGCGCTCGGCGGCCGCTACGTGCGGCACCCCTCCCACGGGGGCGCCGCCGCCTTCCGCAGCGGCCTCGAGGCGCTGCTCCGGTGACGCTCTCGCCGGCGAGGCGGAACGCGATCCTGCTCGCGGCGGGCCTCGTCTGCCTGTCCGGGATGATCCAGCTCGCGGTCGCCCTCGGGACGGTCACGCTCGTCGCGGTCACCGGGATCGAGAGCATCCTCGGCCTCGGCCCGGCGGTGTTCCTCGTCGCCGGCGCGCTCGCGGTGGGGCCGGCCGGCCACCTCTCGGACCGCGTCGGGCGGATGCCGGTGATCCGCGGCGGCTTCGTGCTCGGCATCGCGGGGCCGGCGCTGACGGCGCTCGGGTGCTGGGCGACGTCGGGCGAGCTCGTCTTCCTCGGCCTCGCCCTCTGCGGCGCGTCGCAGGCGGTCGTGCTGCTCTCGCGCGCAGCCGCGGCCGAGATGTTCGCGCCGGAGCGCCGCGCGCGCGGGATGTCGTTCGTCCTCTTCGCGGCCGTCTCCGGCGCGGTCTTCGGGCCGCTCGTGTTCGGGCCGATCTTCGCGAATCGCGCCCTCACGCCGGACGAGCTCGCCTGGCCGTGGCTCGGCTCGTCGCTCTTTGCCCTCGCCGGCCTGCTCGTCTCGCTCGGGATCCGGCAGGACCCGAAGGAGCTCTCGCGCGCCTACGCGACGCAGGCGGAGCGGGACGGGCCGCCGGCCCCGCTGCGGGAGGTCCTGCGCCGCCCGGGCGTCGCGACCGCGCTCGCGGGCGCGGTCGCGAGCTTCGCGGTGATGGTCGGCGTCATGAACCTCGCCGGCTACGTCGCCGTCGGCCACGGCCACCGGCACGGAGACGTGTTCACCGTGATCAGCCTCCACATCCTCGGGATGTACGGGCTCGTGCTCGTCGTGGGCGACGTCGTGGAGCGGGTCGGCCGGGCGCGCTCGATGGCGATCGGCCTCTCGGTGATGGCCGCCTCGAACGCGGCGCTCGTCTGGCTGACCGGGATCGGCGGGATGTCGCTCTCGCTCTTCGGCCTCGGCCTCGGCTGGAACGTCGCCTTCGTCGCCGCCTCGACCGAGCTCGTCTCGCGTGCGGCGCCGTCCGAGCGGGGCCGGCTGATCGGCTTCTCCGACCGGCTCTCGAGCTTCAGCGGGGCGGCGCTCGCGCTCGGCGGCGGCGTCGTCTACTCCGCGGGCGGGTCGGTCTCGCTGGCGGTGTCGGCGGCGGCGCTGGCCGCCGCCCCTGCCGTGTGGATCGCCCTGCTACCATTGACCGCCGGCGGACGCCTGGTCCGCCGCCTCTCCGTATGAAGACCTACAGCGCCAAGACGGGCGAGATCGAGCGCGAGTGGTACCTCGTCGACGCCGAGGGCCAGACCCTCGGGCGGCTCGCGACGCAGATCGCCGACCGGCTGCGGGGCAAGGGCAAGCCGCAGTTCACGCCGCACGTCGACACCGGCGACTTCGTCGTCGTCGTGAACGCCGAGAAGATCGCCGTCACCGGCAGGAAGCTCGACGAGAAGCGCTACTACCGCCACTCCGGCTACCCGGGCGGCCTGCGCAGCCGGCCGCTGCGCGAGCAGCTCGAGCGAGGGCCCGAAGAGGTGCTGCGGCGCGCCGTCAAGGGCATGCTGCCGCGCAACCGGCTCGGCCGCCGCCAGCTCACGAAGCTCAAGATCTACGCGGGCGCCGAGCACCCGCACGCCGCGCAGGAGCCGAAGCCGTTCTGATGTCGACGCCCGCGCAGTACCTCGGCACGGGGAAGCGGAAGACGTCGGTCGCGCGCGTGATCCTCCGGCCCGGCGACGGCAAGACGTGGATCAACGGCAAGACCCTCGACCAGTACTTCCCCCGCCTGCTCCACCGCAAGTCCGTCCTCGCGCCGCTCGAGCTGACCGAGCTGCAGGACCAGTACGACCTGCGCGTGCGCGTCCACGGGGGCGGCCCCTCGGGGCAGGCCGGCGCGGTCCGCCACGGCATCGCCCGCGCGCTCGTCGAGATCAACCCGGAGTTTCGCGTGCTGCTCAAGCGCGCCGGCTACCTGACGCGCGACGCGCGCGAGGTCGAGCGCAAGAAGGCCGGCCTCCACAAGGCCCGCAAGGCGCCCCAGTTCTCGAAGCGGTAGCCGCCGGCCCCGGCGGGCGCGCAACGCTCCGGGGTCGACGCTCGGCTGCCTGCGCATGGCGCGCGGCGCCGACTTGCGCGGGGCGGCGCGAGGTGGTTAGCCTCGCGGCGAAGGGATGCGGTCGATCGGCCCGGTGCTCCTGGTCGCGGTGGTCGCCGCCCTCGCGGGCGCGCCCGCCGGGGCTGCCTCCGACCGGGCCCGCTGCGAGCCGACGCCGAGCGACGGCGGCGGCTCCGACCGCGGGACCGCGCCGCTGCGGGCGAAGATCGGCACCGGGCACGTGCTGACCGGCGTCGTCCTCTCGCCCTCCTGCCGCCCGATCGCCGGGGCGACGGTCTCGTTCTGGCAGTCGAACCGCAAGGGCGTCTACACCTCGGCGGGGCGCGGCGCCGTGATCACGGACCGCAGGGGCCGCTTCCGCTTCGAGGGGCCGAGGCCCGTCGCCTACGGCGGCCGGCCCGGCCACATCCACATCAAGGTCGTGGCCGCCGACTACGAGATCCTCTACACCGAGTACGTGCCCGGAGGCTCCCGGCACGGGAACGTCCGGCTCGTGCTCATGCCGGCGGCGCTGTGAGGGGCCCGCGCACCCAGCCCCTCCGCGCGCGCGTGAGCTCGACGAAGCCGGGCGACACCGCGTAGAAGGCCGCGCAGCCCTCCTGCCCCGGGCCGGCGTAGGCGAGCAGACGGCCCGCGCCCGCCGCGGCCAGCCAGTCGCAGGCCCGCCCGGCGAGCCAGGTCGCGATCCGGCGGCGGCGGTGAGGCTCCGCCACCTCGAGCCGCCGCACCTCCGCCCAGCGCCCGCCCGCGGGCGCGCCCCGCGAGCGGTCGAGGAGCGCCGCCTCGAGCCGGCCGACGACGGCGCCGTCCAGGCTCGCGGTGATCGTCACGGCCTCCGGGCCCGCGTCGCGGCGCGCGCGCAGGTCCCGCACCGGCGGCCGGCGCAGTCGCGGGAACGTGCGCACGTCCGCCGCGTACAGGAGCTCGATGCCGCCCGCGTGCACGAAGCCGGCGCGCTCGTAGGCGGCGCTCACGTGCGGCCACTGGTCGGGCAGCCCGGCGACGACGAGCCCCGGCGGCGCACCGTCCGCGCGCACCTCCGCCGCACCCGCTCGCTCGAGCGCGGCGGCGAGCGCGGCGAGCAGGGCGTCGCCGGCGGCGCTCGCGTCCGGCCACGAGCGCTCGTCCGGCCAGACGAGGAACCAGCCGATCCTCCCGGCCCCGGCCCCGTCCCGGACCACGCGGGCCGCCGCGGTCGCGCGCCCGCGCTGGCGCGCCACGTGCGTCGCGCCCCCGCCCGGCAGGACGAGGCCCGGGACGACCACCTCGGCGTGCGCGTCCACGAGCTCGGCCACGTGGGCGCGGTCGCTCTGCCCGAACGGGAGGATCTCGATCGACGTCACGCGGATCCGAAGATTGAGCGGATCTTAAGCCGCACCGAGTAGGGTCCCCGCGCCCATGGCGCGGCGCTACTTCGGGACGGACGGCGTGCGAGGCGTCGTCGGCGACACGCTCACCGCCGAGCTCGTCGAGCGGCTCGGCCGCGCCGCGGCGCTCTGGGCGGGTGCACGCGAGGTCTACGTCGGCCGCGACACGCGGGAGTCCGGCCCGGAGCTCGAGGAGGCGCTCGTGCGCGGCGTCGTGTCCGCGGGGGCGACCGCCGTGCTCGGCGGCGTGCTGCCCACCCCGGCCGTCGCCCTCTCCGGCCGCGACCTCGGCGCCGTGATCTCGGCCTCGCACAACCCGCCCGAGTACAACGGCCTCAAGTTCTTCGACGCCGCCGGGCACAAGCTCGCCGACGCGGCGGAGGAGGAGATCGAGGCGCTGCTCGACGCCCCGGGCCCCGGGGGAGGCGGCGTGGAGCGCGCCCGGAACGCGGCAGAGCGCTACGTCGAGCACGTCCTCCGCCACTTCGGGAGCGCGCTGGACGGGCTGCGGCTCGCGGTCGACTGCGCGAACGGCGCCTACGGCGAGATCGCGCCCGACGTCTTCCGCAGGCTCGGGGCGGACGTCTGCACGATCGGGGTCTCGGGCGACGGCGGGCTGATCAACGTGGGCTCCGGCGCCACCGACACGGCGGCGCTCCAGCGCCTCGTCGTCGACGGCGGCTTCGACCTCGGGATCGCGTTCGACGGGGACGGCGACCGCATGCTCGCGGTCGACGAGCGCGGCGAGGTCGTCGACGGCGACCAGATCGTGGCGATCCTCGCGCTCGACCTCGGCGTCGACCTGGTCGCGGTGACGCAGATGACGAACCACGGCTTCCACGCGCTCATGCGCGAGCACGGCATCCGCGTGCTCACCACCGACGTCGGGGACCGGTACGTGCTGGAGGCGCTCCGCCGCGAGGGCGGGATGCTCGGCGGCGAGCAGTCGGGCCACGTCATCTACCTGCGCGACCACGTGAGCGGCGACGGCCTGGCCGCCGCGCTGCTGCTCTGCCGGGCCCTGCGCGGCAGGCGGCTCTCGGAGGCGGCCGCGGTCATGCCCCGCTGGGAGCAGTGCAAGGAGAACGTGCCGGTTGCGTCGAAGGTGCTCTCGGAGCCGGTCCGCGCCGCGGTGGCGCGGCTCAACGCCGAGCTCGACGGCTCGGGGCGGGTGCTGGTGCGCCCGTCGGGGACCGAGCCCCTGGTTCGCGTCCTGGCGGAGGCGGAGAATGGGGGGGTGGCTCGGGACGCCTGTGCTACCTTGGCGGCGCTCGTACGCAGGGAGCTCGGCTGACCGTCTCGGTGCAGGGGCGGAGGACTCAGCCGGGCTTTTCCGTTTCGAGGGCTCGGGAAGGAGGCTGAACGGATGTGCGGGATCATCGGATACGTCGGAGGCCGGCCCTCGAAGGACCTGCTGATCGCCGGGCTGGAGCGGCTCGAGTTCCGCGGCTACGACTCCGCCGGGATCGCGCTGCTCGAGCCGGGCGGCCTCGAGTACGTGCGCGCCGTCGGGAACCTCGCCAACCTCAAGCGCGCCGCGGGCCCGAACGGCTCGCCCGCCACGACCGGGCTGGGGCACACGCGCTGGGCGACGCACGGCGCGGTCAACGAGGAGAACGCGCACCCGCTCACCGGCTGCGACGACGGCAAGCTCGCGATCGTCCTCAACGGGATCGTGGAGAACTACCGCGAGCTCAAGGGCGAGCTCGAGGCGGCCGGCCACGTCTTCACCTCCGAGACCGACGCGGAGGTGGTCGCGCACCTGCTCGAGACGCTCTACGACGGCGACCTCGCCGCCGCGGTCCGCGCCGCCTACGCGCGGCTCGAGGGCCACTTCACGTTCGTCGTCATCCACTCGGGCGAGCCGCAGCGGCTCGTCGCCGTGCGGCACCAGACGCCGCTCGTCGTCGGCCTGGGCGACGGCGAGAGCTTCCTCGCCTCGAACCTCGCTGCGTTCCTCACCGAGACGCGCCGCGTCCAGTACCCGCCCGACGGCGTCGTGGTCGACCTGCGGCCGGACGGGGTGTCGTACGTGCAGGCGGCCGGCGGCGAGCCCGTGGTGCTGGAGACCCACGAGGTCGACTGGGACGAGGACGTCGCAGAGCGCTCCGGCTACGAGACGTTCATGCTCAAGGAGATCTACGAGCAGCCGGAGGGGTTCGCGGAGACGATCGGCGACCGCGTCCGCCACGGGCGGCTCGTGCTCGACGGCCTGGGGATGACCGAGGACGGCCTGCGCCGTCTCCGGCGGATCGTCATCGTCGCCTGCGGCACCGCCTACCACGCCGGCGTCGTCGGCCGCTACGTCCTCGAGGAGTGGGGGCGGGTGCCCGTCGAGCCCGACATCGCGAGCGAGTGGATCTACCGGCGTCCGGTGATCGACGAGGACACGCTCGTGATCGGGATCTCGCAGTCCGGCGAGACGCGCGACACGATCCAGGCGATGCAGCTCGCGCGCACGCTCGGCGCGCGCACGGTGGCGATCACGAACCAGATGGGCTCGCAGATCACGCGCGAGGTCGACTCGGTGCTGTACACGCGCACCGGCCTCGAGGTCGGGGTCGCCGCGTCGAAGACGTTCTCGGCGCAGGTCGGCCTGATGTACCTGATCGGGCTCGAGCTCGCCCGGACGCGCGGGACGCTCCCGCCGGACGAGATCGAATTCATCCTCGACGAGGTGTACAGCCTGCCCTCGAAGATGCAGGCGTTCCTCGAGGGCAACCACCCGATCGAGGAGATCGCGCAGCGCTTCTACCAGGAGCCGTTCTTCCTCTTCCTCGGCCGCCACATCGGCCTGCCGGTCGCGCTCGAGGGCGCGCTCAAGCTGAAGGAGATCTCCTACATCCCGACCGAGGCGTACTCGGCCGGGGAGATGAAGCACGGCCCGATCGCGCTGCTCGACGAGGGGACTCCCGTCGTGGTCGTGGCGACGAACATCCACGTCTACGACAAGATCGTCTCCAACATCCAGGAGACGCGGGCCCGGGGCGCCCACGTGATCGCCGTCGCGACCGACGGCAACGAGGACATCCAGCACCACGCGAACGACGTCGTCTACGTGCCGCAGTCGCCGGCGTTCCTGCAGGCGGTGCTCGCGACCCTGCCGCTCCAGCTCCTCGCCTACCGGATCGCGCGTCTCCGCGGCCTCAACGTCGACCAGCCGCGGAACCTCGCGAAGACCGTGACCGTCGAGTAGCCGCCTCCCCCGGCGGGGGGATGGACGCGGCGGCTGACTTTTGGCAAACTAGAGGCGTCCCACCTCAGGAGCAGGGTGGTCGCGGCGCTAAACGGGTGCCGCAGCTCGGTCGCGGCCGCCCTGCTTTCTTCTCTCGCTCAGGCCGCGAGCGACCGGCCGGCCTCGCTTCCGACCTCGAGCGCCGTCTCGACGAACGCGCGGGCGGCGGCCGAGTGGTAGCGGTCGCGGTGCCGGGCGATCCCGACGATCCGCGGCGCGATCTTCATCCCGAGCTCCACGATCCGCACCGCCTCGTCGTTCTCGTCGACCGCGAGCCGCGGCACGATCGCGACGCCGATGCCCGCGGCTGCGAGGCCCTGCACGACGCCGTTCTCGTCGGAGCGAAAGACGAAGTGCGGCTCCCGGCCGGTGGCGCGGAGCTGGCCGACGACGACCTCCGTGGCCTGGCAGTGCCGGTAGCCGATCAGCGGCTGCGCGGCGAGCTCGCGGAGGGAGGGCCGGCGCCCCGCGCCGAAGGGCGAGTCGGCCGCGGTGACGAGCACGTACTCGTCGCGCAGGAGCTCGATCGCCTCGAGCGAGGCCGCCTCGGCGTCGAGCGGGAGCTCGACGAACGCGACGTCGAGCTCGCCCCGCTCGACGCCGGCCGCGAGCTCGCGCGAGAGGTGCGACTCGCGGAGCTCGATCTCGACCGCGGGCCACGACCTGCGGAAGCGCTTCAGCACCTCCGGCAGGACCTTCGCGCCGACGCTCTGGAAGGTGCCGACGCGGAGCGAGCCGGCCTCGCCGCCCGCGAGCGCGGAGAGGTCGGCCTGCGCGGCCTTGAGGCGCGCGACGATCGCCTCCGCGTGCCGCAGCAGCACCCGCCCCGCCTCGGTCAGCGTCACCGGCCGCGGTCCGCCCGGGCGCTCGACGAGGCGCTCGCCGACGATCCGCTCGAGCGTCGCGATCTGCTGGCTGACCGCCGACTGGGTGTAGCCGAGCTTCTCGGCGGCACGGCCGAAGGTGCCCTCGCCGGCGACCGCCTCGAGGGCGGCCAGGTGGCGAAGCTCGACCCCGAGCCATCTATCAGGTTCCATGATCGTCTCGAATGATAGCTCGACTTGCTCTAATGATCAGCGCCCGGCACGATGGGCCCATGACCGCGTTCTTCGTCTTCGTCGGGCTCGCGCTCGCGCTCGGGATCCTCTCCGTTCGCTACGGCGCCGACTCCCGCATCGACCGGCCCGGCCGCCAGCTCTAGTCGTCCGCCTCCGGCGGCCGGCGCAGGCGCTTCGCCCGCCCGCGCGCCCGCTTCTCCTCCAGCCGCCGCTCGCGCGAGGCCGTCGTCGGGCCGGTGGGCGTCCGCGCCCGTCGCGGCCGCGCCGCCCGGCGCACCTGCTCGACGACCCGCTCCGCCGCGAGCTCGCGGTTGAGCGACTGCGAGCGCTCGTCCTGGGCGACCGCCCGGACGACGGGCCCGAGCAGCTCGCGCACGCGGGCGCGCTCGGCGGCGGTGAGCGCCGCCGACGAGTCGACGTCGTAGAGCGCCTCCACGCGGGTCGAGCTCTTCTGGGCGTGCTGGCCGCCCGGGCCGCTCGGGCGCGAGACGCGGAAGGTGATCTCGCGGCGAATAGACTCGGCGTCCATGGCGGCGATTCTGCTGGACGTCGACGGCGTCCTGCACGTCAGCGGCGAGCCGATCCCGGGCGCGGTCGACGCCGTGCGGCGCCTGCGCGCGGCCGGGCACCGCATCCGCTTCGTCACGAACTCGACGACGATGTCGCGGCGCCAGCTCGCCGAGGCGCTGCGGGCGATGGGGTTCGCGCTCGAGGACGACGAGCTGCAGACCACGGGCGGCGTGGCGGCGCGCGTGCTCGCCGGCAGGCGCGTGCTGGCGCTCACGATGCCGGGCCTGCTCGACGACCTCGACGGGCTGACGCTGATCGGCATGAACGCCGACGCCGTCCTCCTCGGCGGCTGCGACGAGGGCGAGGAGCCGGGCCGGGTCTTCTCCTACCTGAACCTGAACCGCGCCTTCCTCGAGCTCGAGGCCGGGGCGGAGCTCTACTGCCTGCACAAGAACCGCTGGTGGCAGACGGCCGACGGCCCCAAGCTCGACGCCGGCGCGTTCGTGGCCGGGCTCGAGTTCGCGGCCGGGACCGAGGCGACCGTCCTCGGGAAGCCGAGCCCGGAGTACTTCGCCGCCGCGCTGGACGCGCTCGACGCCGACGCCGAGCTCGCCTGGATGGTCGGCGACGACGTCGACGGCGACGTGCGCGGCGCTCAGCGCCACGGGATGCGGACCGTGCTCGTGCGCACGGGGAAGTTCCGGCCCGACGAGGTCGAGGACTCCGGCGTCGTCCCGGACGGCATCCTCTCGTCCGTGGCGCAGCTGCCGGACTGGCTGGAGTCGAATCCTTGAGGCTCGGCCTCGACCTGATCGAGATCGAGCGCGTCCGGCGGGCGCTCGAGCGTCACGGGGACGGCTTCCGCGAGCGCTGCTTCACGGCGGCCGAGCGCGCCTACTGCGACGCGAGGCCGAACCCGGCGCAGCACTACGCGAGCCGCTTCGCCGCCAAGGAGGCGGTCGGGAAGGCGCTCGGGACGGGGGTGCACTTCACCTGGAAGGAGATCGAGATCAGCGGCCGGCCGAAGCCGGGCGTGCGCCTCTCCGGCCGCACGGCCGCCGCGGCCGAGCGGCTCGGGGCGGCGCGGATCGACGTCAGCATGACCCACTCGCGCGAGCTCGCGGCCGCGGCCGCGGTCGTCCTCGAGTGATTCCGCTCGTCACCGCCGAGGAGACTAGGCGGGCCGAGGAGGCCCACCCGGGGCCGCTCGACGAGCTGATGGAGCGCGCCGGCCGCGCCGTCGCCGACGTCGTGCTCGAGCGGTTCGCGGGGCGGGTGACGGTCGTCTGCGGACGTGGCAACAACGGCGGCGACGGGCGCGTGTGCGCGCGCGCGCTCCGCGAGGCCGGCCGCGACGTGACCGTCGTGGAGACGTTCGGGGACCTCGGAGAGCCCGACGTCGTCGTCGACGCGCTGCTCGGCATCGGGCTCCACGACGCCCCGCGCGAGGACGTGGCGCGGGTGATCGAGCGCGTGAACGGCGCGGGCGTGCCGGTCGTCGCGGTCGACGTTCCCTCCGGCGTGAACGCGTCGACCGGCGAGGTGCCCGGCGCGGCGGTTCGGGCGGCCGTCACCGTCACCTTCGGTGCGGCCAAGGTCGGCCTCGTGGTCGCGCCGGGCCGCTTCCACGCGGGCGAGGTCGTCGTCGCGCCGATCGGCCTCGAGCTCGCGGTGCACGAGCACGCCCGCCTCGGCCCGGACGTGCTCGAGGCGGTGCCGCGCAAGGGGCCGGAGAGCACGAAGTACCGCGCCGGGTCGGTGCTCGTCGTCGGCGGCTCGCGCGGGCTGACGGGCGCGCCCGCGCTGGCCGCGCTGGCCGCGTTCCGCGCGGACGCGGGCTACGTGACGCTCGCGGCGCCCGAGTCGGCGCTGCCCGTGCTCGAGACGCTCGTGCTCGAGGCGGTCAAGCGCCCGCTCCCGGAGGACGCCTCGGGGCGGCTCCTCCCGCGGGCCGCGGACGCGGTGCTCGAGGCGGCGGAGCGGGCCTCCGCGGTCGCGGTCGGGCCGGGCCTCGGCCGCTCGGACGGCACTCGCGAGCTCGTGCGGCTCCTGCTCGAGCGGCTCGACCGCCCGGTCGTGCTCGACGCGGACGCGCTCTGGGAGCTCGAGCCGTTCGAGCGGCGCGCGCCGACCGTCCTCACGCCCCACAGCGGCGAGCTCGCGCGCCTGCTCGCGACGGAGCCGGCCGAGGTCGACGCGCACCGGCTCGAGTCGGTGCGCAGGGCGGCGGCGCGCTTCGGCTCGGTCGTCCTGCTGAAGGGCCCCGACACGCTCGTGGCGGCGCCGCGCGAGGGCGTGCTCGTCGCCGACCAGGGCGGCCCGTCGCTCGCGACCGCCGGCACGGGCGACGTCCTCACGGGCGTGGTCGCCGCGTTCCTCGCGAAGGGGATGGAGCCGCGGCTCGCCGCCGGCGCGGCCGCGGTCGCGCACGGGCTCGCGTCACGGCTCCTCGGCGACCCGCCCGGCCTCGTCGCGGGCGACCTCCTGCCGGCGATCCAGCGCGCGCTCGAGCCCCGGTGAGGAGCGAGCTCAGGATCGACCTCGGGGCGCTCCGGGCCAACGTGCGGCGCCTGCTCGAGGTGCTGGACGGGGCGGAGCTCTGGGCGGTCGTGAAGGCGGACGCCTACGGCCACGGCGCGCTCGACTGCGGGCGCGCCGCGCTGGAGGCCGGCGCCGCGGCGCTCTGCGTGGCGACGCTCGAGGAGGCGCTCGAGCTGCGGCGGGCGCTCCCGGACGCGCGGCTGCTCGTTCTCGGGCCCGTGGACGACGTCCGCCGCGCGCGCGAGGCGCGGCTCGAGCTCTGCGCGGGCGCCGAGGTGCCCGAGGGCGTGCCGGTGCACGTCAAGCTCGACACCGGAATGGGGCGCTGGGGGGTCGCCGAGCTCGCGGCGCCGCCCCGGAACGTCGTCGGGTTGATGACCCACCTCGCGACGGCGGACTCCGACCCGGGCTTCGCGCGCGCGCAGCTCGCGCGCTTCCTCGAGGCGACGGCGCCGTACGCGCACCTGACCCGCCATGCCGCGAACAGCGCGGCGGCCCTGCGCCTGCCGGAGGCGCGCCTCGACGCCGCGCGCTGCGGAATCGCGCTCTACGGCCTCTCCCCGTTCGGAGCCGACCCCGCGGCCGACGGGCTCGCGCCGGTGCTCTCGTGGCGGAGCGAGCTCGCCGCCGTCAGGCGGCTCGCGCCGGGGGAGTCGACGGGCTACGGCCGCCTCTTCGTCGCCGAGCGGGAGACGTGGATCGGGATCGTCCCGGTCGGGTACGCCGACGGCTTCCGGCGCGACCTCTCGGGCACCCGGGTCGCGGTGGCCGGCGAGCCGCGTCGCGTCGTCGGCGCCGTCTCGATGGACGCGTTCGCGGTCGAGCTGCCCGGCGAGCTGCCGGCCGGGACCGAGGTGACGCTCGTCGGCCCCGGCGTGCCGCTCGAGGAGCACGCCCGGGTCGCGGGCACGATCACCTACGAGCTCGCGAGCCGGATCGAGCGCGGCCCGGCTCGAGCGACGCGGGTCGTCGTGTGAGCAGCCCGGGGGCGAGCGCCTGCAGCCAGCCGGCCGGCCGGTACCAGCGCGGGACCACGATCTCCCGGCGCCGGCGCTCGAGCGCGTCGAGCGTGCGCCGGGCGACGAGCGTCGGGTCGACCACGACGAGGCGGAGCGGGAAGCCGAGCCGGCGCCGCTGCGGGAAGCCGGGCGTCTCGACGTACCCGGGGAGCACCGAGAGCACGTGCACGCCTCGCGGGGCGAGCTCGATCGCGACCGAGCGCGAGAAGGCGAGCTGCGCGTGCTTGGAGGCCGAGTACGGCCCGGCCGCGACCACGCCCGCCACCGAGGCGACGTTCACGACCGCCGCTCCCGCGCCGAGGCCGGGGAGGAAGGCGCGCAGGCACCAGACCGAGCCGAGGTAGTTCGTGGCGACGAGCTCCTCGAGCTGCTCGGGGCCGGCGTCCAGGTAGCCGACCCGGCCGGGGACGCCGGCGTTGTTGACGAGCAGCTCGATCCGCGGGTGCCGCGCGAGCACGCGCTCGGCCGCCGCCTCGACCGCGGCGCGGTCGGCGACGTCGCACGGCTCGTGCTCGTCCGCGTCGGGCGCCGGCCGGCGCGAGAGCCCCACGGTCCGCCAGCCGCGGGAACGCAGCTCGCGGCAGAGCGCGGCGCCGATGCCGGAGGAGGCGCCGGTGACGACTGCGACGCGCATCGCGGCGCTCACGGTAACGTCGTCCGGTGTTCGAGGGGAAGAGAGGGCTCGTGCTCGGTGTCGCGAACCGCCGCTCGATCGCGTGGGCGATCGCGAGGCGGCTCGCCGCCGGCGGCGCGCGGCTCGCCTTCACCTACCAGGGCGACCGGATCGAGGCGAGCGTGCGCGAGCTCGCGGGCTCCGTCTCGAGCCCGCTCGTCACCGCCTGCGACGTCCGCTCCGACGACGACGTCGCGCGCGTCTTCGCCGAGACGGCGGAGACGTTCGGCGGGGAGCTCGACGTGCTCGTGCACTCGGTCGCGTTCGCCGCCGCCGAGGACCTCGAGGGCCGCTTCACCGACACGCCCCGCGACCGCTTCTGGACGGCGCTCGACGTGAGCGCGTACTCGCTCGTCGCGTGCGCCCGCGCGGCGGAGCCGCTGATGGAGGCGGCCGGCGGCGGCGCGATCGTGACCATGACCTACCTCGGCGGCGAGCGCGCCGTGCCGCACTACAACGTGATGGGCGTCGCGAAGGCCGCGCTCGACTCCAGCGTGAAGTACCTCGCGTGGGACCTCGGGCGCAAGAACGTCCGCGTGAACGCGGTCTCCGCGGGCCCGGTGCGCACCCTCGCCGCGCGCTCGATCGCGGGCTTCCCGACGATGGAGGCGATCGTCGAGGAGCGCGCGCCCCTCCACCGCCCGATCGACGCGGACGACGTCGCCGCCGCGGCCGCGTACCTGCTCTCCGACGACGCGCGCAACGTCACGGGGACGACGCTGTACGTCGACAGCGGGTACCACGCGATGGGCATGTAGACGCCGGCGCCGAGGCGTCGGCTCTCCCCGCGCGAGCTCGCGTCGCCCTATCCGACGCCCGGCGTGGGCGCGTACTCGCCGAGCAGGCCCCCGCCGATGATGCGCTGGTCGACCGCGGCCTGCCCCAGGTAGCACTCCCACACGGTTCCGTCGCCGGCGAGGCTGCGGCAGCCGCCGTTGACGTGCCTGGTGGCGTCGACGGTCGGCTCGACGGTGCCCTGCCAGTCCCGCACCTCCGGGGCGGGCGCCTTCGCGAGCACGCAGTGGTACTCGACGTCCTGCTCCACGACCGTGCAGGCGGGCTCGGTGCCGGCGAGCGAGAGCGTGCCGGCGGGCAGGCCGGCCGCGACCTCGCCGCTCCCGATCAGCTTGGTGGTGGCGACGGCGGCGCCCGGCGCGACGACGGCGAGCGCGAGCGCGGCGGCCGCGAGGCGGCCGCGGGCGAGTCGCCGCGCGGGGCGGCGCCGCTTCGAGGCGAGGTCGGCGGCGGCGGCGAGCTCGAGCGCGTCGCCGAGCCGGATCAAGCGAGGGGAATGGATGAAGCGAGGGGAATCGGTCATGGCGTCGTCTCCTTCGGTTGGACGAGGCGGGCCCGGAGCGCGGCGAGCCCGCGGTGGACGCGGACACGGGCGGCCGCCGGAGTCGTTCCGAGCGCCGAGGCGAGCTCCACGTAGGAACACTCCCCGGCCAGTCGCAGCACGAGGGCGCGTCTCTGGCCGTCCGGGAGCTCGGCGAGGGCTTCGTCGAGCCCCTCGAGCCAGCGCTCCTCCGGCGCCGCTGTGGCGGGCTCGAGCTCGAGCCGCTCCAGCACCCCGAGCCGGACGCAGGCCTCGCGCTCGAGCCGGCCCTTGCGGACGGACGCGAGCAGCACGTGCCGAGCGATTGCGAACAGCCACGGCCCTGCGGAGCCGCCGGCCTCGTCCCGGAACGTCTCACGCGACTCCCAGGCCCGCGCGAACGTCTCGGCGGTCAGGTCGTGCGCCGCATCCGCGTCGCCGCAACGCCTGAGCTGGAAGCCGTACACGCGCTCCGCGTAGCGGTCGTAGAGCTCTCGAAACGGCCGCGCGTCCGTCCGCGCCGCCGTGAGGAGCTCCGCGTCGCTCCGGCTCCGCGTCGCTCCCCGTCTCGCCGTCCCCGGCATCGTCACCTCCCGTCGTCGTCTACCGGGAGATGCATCCGGCGGGGGCAGGCGTTACACGCGGCCGGCCCTTGCGGCGCCGGCGGGCGCGTCCGGGCGAAGAGCGCACTCCCGAGCGGGAGCCCGCGCGTCAGGTCGAGAAGGGCTTCACCACCATGTCGACGACCACGAGCAGGAGCACGGCGACGTCGATGCGCGCGATCAGGAGGATCTCGGAGATCGCGGCCTGCGTCTCGGGCGCCGTCGGCCCGGCCGTCTGCATCAGCTCGTGCAGCCGCTTCGAGCGGGGGCTCAGGAAGCCGACGCCGGTGACGAAGGTGGAGGCGAACCCGATCAGCCCGGCCACGACCCAGAAGTGCTCCCAGCCCCAGTCGAGGTTGACCATCATCGCGATCCCGGCCGCGAGCACGATCACCGACGCGGGGCTGAACAGCTTCTCGCCGACCAGCGCGGCCTGCTTGGCGATCGCGGCGAGCCCTTCCGCGTCGTTCTGGCGCTCGGCGACGACGCCGAGGACGGTGAGGAGCAGGCCGCCGCCGATCCAGATCACTGCGAACCCGACGTGCACGGCCTTGAAGGTCAGGTACCAGCTGGACGAGGCGCAGAAGACGATCGCGACGACGAGGAACGCCGCCGCGACGAGCAGCGTGGGCAGAAGCGGCGTTTGCCGCTCCGCGGTGGTGGCAGCGGTGTTTTCCATGGGCCGAGCTTAACGCGTGGCCAGGACTCCCACCTCGGTGCCGCGGGCGAGCTCCCGCACGACCTCGACCACGTCGCGGTTCGCGTTCCAGATCCGCAGCTGGGCGTCGGCGCCGTTGCCGCGGGAGAGGATCTCGGCCACGCCCTCGAGCTCGCGCTCCGACCCGAGCTCCCGCGCGTGGGGCTCGAGCTCCCGGAGCGTGCGGCGCACGAGCTGCGCGACCGGGACGCGGTTCCTGCGGCCGGTGGCGAGGTCGATCACCGGCGCCTCGAGCCCGTACCGCGCCGCGAGCCACTTGTTCTCGGCGACCAGCACGCGGTGGAAGCTCGGAACCTCGCGGCGGGCGTCGACGAGCTCGCTGTAGCGCTTCACGAGCGCCTGGAAGTACGCGGCGAGCGCGACCGCGTCCTCCACGCTGGTCACGGCGTCGCAGACGCGCAGCTCCACCGTGCCGAGCCGCGGGTGCGGCCTCACGTCCCACCAGAGATGCGTGTAGTCGGCGATGCAGCCGGTGCGCTCGAGCTGGCCGACGACGTCCGCGAACTCCTCGTACGAGGCGAAGCGCGGGGGCACCCCGGTGCGCGGGATCGCGGAGAAGACCATCTGGCGCGACGACTGCAGGCCGGTCGGCTCGCCCCGCCAGAACGGCGAGCTCGCCGACAGCGCGAGCAGGTGCGGCAGGTGGACGAGGAGCGCGTTCGTCACGGCGATCGCCTTGTCGGCGCCGTCGACGGCGGCGTGCACGTGCATGCCGAAGATCAGCTCCGTCCGGGCCGCGTACTGGAGCTGCTGCACGAGCGCGCGGTAGCGGTCCCTGGCGGTGATGCGCTGGCGCTCGAACAGGCTGAAGGGGTGCGTTCCCGCCGAGGCGAACCGGCAGCCCTCCTTCCGCGCGATCTCCGCGACGTACGAGCGCAGCGCGCGGAGGCTCTCCGACACCTCGCCCGCGGTGCGGCAGACCGGGGTCGTGATCTCGAGCACCGACTGCATCAGCTCCGGGTTGATCCGGGCCTCGAAGCGTCCCTCGTCGGACACGCGCGCGAGCATGGAGTCGACGTGCTGCACGAGGTCCCAGGTCTCGGGGTCGAGCAGCATGTACTCCTCCTCGACCCCGAGCGTGTAGGGGTCGCCGCGGCCGAAGCGGTGATCCACGACCGAGCTCTCGAGCGTCATCTCGAGATAACGGCCTCGGCCTCGATCTCGACGCGCCAGCGGGGGTCGAGCAGGCCGGTCACGAGCCCGGTCGTGGCGGGCCGCGCCCGGCCGAACGCCTCGGCATGCGCCCGCCCCACCTCGTCGATGTCGTCGGCGCTCATCAGGTAGATCCGCGTCCGCACGACGTCGTCGAGCTTCGCCCCCGCCTCGGCGAGCGCCCGCTCGACGATCCCGATGCACACCTGCGCCTGCTCGTACGCGCCCGGAGGCGGATCGGCGTCCTCCGGCATGATCGGCGCGGTGCCCGCGACCCACACGTGGCGCCCGACGCGCACCGCGCGCGAGTACCCGACGCGGGTCTCGAAGGCCGTCCCGGACGAGATGCGCTGCCGGTCCACGCGGGTAGTGTCGTCGCGATGCGGGCGCTCCGGCAAGTCGACGGCTGGCCCTGCGCGCACGCCGCCGCCGGCGTCGCCGGGCGGGTCGAGGCCACCCACGGCGCGGCCGGCCGCTCCTTTCCGTGGGCGTCGGTGACGAAGCTGGCGACGGCGGTCGCCGTGCTCGTCGCCTGCGAGGAGGGGGTGGTCGAGCTCGACGAGCCCGCCGGCCCGCCCGGCTCCACCCTTCGCCACCTGCTCGCGCACGCCTCCGGGCTCGCGCCGGACGAGCCCGAGCCGCTCGCGCCGCCCGGCCGCCGCCGGATCTACTCGAACGCGGGCTTCGAGCTCGCGGCCGCGCTCGTCGCCGAGCGGGCGGGGATGCCGTTCGCGACCTACTTCGAGGCGGTGTGGGGATTCCCGCTCGCGGGGTCGCCGGCGCACGGCGCGGAAGGCGACCTCGCGCGGCTGCTCGAGGTCGCACGCGAGCTGCTCGACCCGCGCCGGATCGCGCCGGAGACGCTCGCGGAGGCGGCGAGCGTCCAGTTCCCCGGGCTCGAGGGGGTGCTGCCCGGGTTCGGGCGGCTGGCGCCGAACGACTGGGGGCTCGGGCTCGAGCTGCGCGACGGCAAGGCGCCCCACTGGACGGGCACCCGCAACTCCGCGCGGACCTTCGGCCACTTCGGACGCAGCGGCACCTTCCTCTGGGTCGACCCCGACGCCGGGCTCGCGCTCGCGTGCCTGACCGACCTCGAGTTCGGCGAGTGGGCGAAGGAGGCCTGGCCCCGCCTCGCCGACGCCGTGCTGGCCGAGGCTCCGCCTCCGCGCGCGCCGAGCTGAGGCGCCGGCAGCAGGTCGAGGCCGTCCGGCTTCGAGAGGTAGCCGGGGGCGGAGGAGGCGACGCCCGTGTGGCCGTACTGCCAGACGATCCGCCGCCGGGCCGGGTCGATCACGATCACGCGGTCGCCGTAGTCGTCGGTCGCGGCGATCATGCCGTTCGGCCAGCGCACCGCGAGCGAGGGCTTGCGCAGCAGGTCGGGGCCCGTCGGCGTCCCGAACGACCACACGATCCGGCCGCGGCGCGTCAGCTCCACGATCCGGCCCGGCGTCGTGAACGAGGCGACGAGGATCCGCCCGCTCGGGAGGAGCTGGGCGTCCGACGGGTACGGCACGGGCGACCGGACCGACCACACGAGCCGTCCCCGTGCGTCGAGACGGTCGATCCACCCCCCGATCTCGGTGACCAGCAGGCCGCCGTCCGCGAGCGGGGTGTCGCCGTTCGGGCTCGCGAACCCCCGGGGCGGGTCGTGCGTGCAGCGGCCGCCGAGCACGCGCTCGACGGCGCCGCTCGGGGCGAGCCGCACGACGCGGCAGTTGCGGATGTCCGCGACCGTGGTCGAGCCGTCGCGCAGCCGGTAGGCGTCGTCGGGCGTGTTCAGGTAGCCGGGGGAGGAGCCGGCGACGCCGGCGTGGCCGTAGCGCCAGACCGGCCTGCGGCGGCGCAGCGAGACCTCGGTGATCGTGTCGTCGAACTCCTCGTTCGTGACGATCGTGCGCCACCCCGGCGTGAAGAAGGCGTCGTCGGGGCCGCGCAGGCCGTCGTACCGCCAGACCACGCGCCTGGCGGGCGAGACGAGGAGGACGCGGTTGTTGTCTCGATCGGCGACGAGGACGTAGCCGGGAACCGGCCCCGGGGGCACCGGCGGCAGCCGCAGCGCGCGCCCCGCCGGCCCCGAGGGGGCGTGCTGCAGCCCGAGGGCGGCGGCGATCGCCGCGGTCACGGCGGCGGCGGGACCCACGGCCGTATTCTGGCGCCGTGGGCGTCCTCGACGGCTGGCGCGTCTGTCCGCGCTGCGGGGCGGAGCTCGAGCTCGGGCCGGGGAGGGCGCACTGCCCCGCCTGCCGCTCGACGTACTACGCCGGCTCGGCGCCCGCGGTCGAAGGCCTTGTCGCGCGCGAGGGCAAGGTGCTGCTCGTGCGGCGGGGGATCGAGCCGCGGCGGGGCCACTGGGACCTTCCCGGCGGGTTCCTCGAGGAGGGCGAGGAGCCGCTCGCCGGCCTCCGCCGCGAGCTCCGCGAGGAGACCGGTCTCGAGGCCGAGCCGGTCGAGTTGCTCGGCACGCACGTCGAGCCCTACGACGACCACTTCGTGCTCGGGCTGACCTGGCGCGTGGAGGCCGCCGGCGAGCCAGAGCCTGCGGACGACGTCGCCGAGCTCGCGTGGTTCGGGCCGGAGGAGCTGCCGGCGGAGATGGCGTTCGCCCACCAGCGCGGGCTCCTCGCAGCCTGGGCCGCTCGGGAGCGGCGCGCCCCGGGCGCCCGCTCGGCCTAGGCGTGGGCTCGCCGAAAAATGGGCCGAACGGCTCATGACGCTCCCCCCGCCGGGGCCGATCATTGACGCCGTGGACGAGCGCGGCGTGCTCCACCTGATCGAGGACGACCTCGCCGAGTCGTGGGTCGAGGAGTGGGCGGCGACGGGCGTCGTCGCGATCGAGGAGTACCTCGAGAAGCACCTCGCCTTCCTCGACTTCCTCGAGGACGCGACGTCGTCCTGACCGCCGCCCCGGCGGCTACTCGTCGCTGAGCCCGAGCTGGCGCTCGAGCACGCCCTTCGGCATCGCGCCGACGGCGGAGGCCCGCGGCTCCCCGTTCTCGAACAGGATCATCATCGGGATCGACGCGACGCCGTAGCGCTGCGCCAGCCCCTGCTCCTCGTCGATGTTCACCTTGACGAGCTTGAGCGAGCGCTCGTCGGCGATGCGGTCGAGCACCGGCGCCACCGCGTGGCACGGCCCGCACCACTCCGCCCAGAAGTCGACGAGCACCTTGCCCTCCCCGGAGAGCACTTCCTGCTCGAACGTCGTCTCGGTCGCTTCGGTGGCCATGGGTTCCTTTCTCGTGGTGTCCTCCTCTCTAACGTACCGGGGCCGCCGGTTGTTCCGGCCTAGACTGGGAGCGATGTTCGACCCGCTGCCGCCCGTCCCCGACTCGAACGCGCTCGAGCTCGAAGTGCTCGAGCGATGGGAGCGGGAGCGGACGTTCGAGCGGCTCCGCGAGCGCAACCGCGGGGGCCCGCGGTGGTCGTTCATCGACGGCCCGGTCACCGCCAACAAGGCCCTCGCCGTGCACACGGCCTGGGGGCGGACGCTCAAGGACGTCTTCCAGCGCTACAAGGCGCTCCGCGGCTTCGACCAGCGCTACCAGAACGGGTTCGACTGCCAGGGGCTCTGGATCGAGGTGGGGGTGGAGCGGGAGCTCGGGCTCAACTCGAAGCGCGAGATCGAGGAGTTCGGGCTCGAGGAGTTCGCCCGCCGCTGCCGCGATGTCGTCGTCTGGTCGTCGCGCGAGCTCACCCGGGGGTCGAAGCGCCTCGGGCAGTGGATGGACTGGGGCAACGACTACTTCACCTTCAGCGACACGAACATCGAGTACATCTGGCGGTTCCTGAAGATCGTCCACGAGCGCGGCTGGCTCTACGTCGGCCACCGCTCGACCGAGTGGTGCCCCCGCTGCGGCACCTCGCTCTCGCAGCACGAGCTGACCCAGTCGGGCGTCTACCAGGAGAAGTCCGACCCGTCGCTTCTCGTCCGCTTCCCGCTCCTCGACCGGCCGGGGGAGTCGGTGGTCGTCTGGACGACGACGCCGTGGACGCTGCCGGCCAACGTCGCGGCCGCCGTCCACCCGGAGGCGGAGTACGGCCTCCGCGAGAACGGCGAGTGGGTCGCCGTCGCGCGCTACCCCGGCGAGCGCTTCCGGCGGCGGGCGCCGGGGTCCGAGCTCGTCGGCCTGCGCTACCGCGGCCCGTTCGACGACCTCGGCCCGGGGGGCTCGATCGAGCACCGCGTCGTCCCGTGGGAGGAGGTCTCCCTGGAGGAGGGAACCGGGATCGTGCACATCGCCACGGGCTGCGGGGGCGAGGACTTCGAGCTCGGCCGGGCGCTCGGCCTGCCGGTGCTGACGCCGGTCGACGAGGCGGGCCGCTTCTACGACGAGTACGGCTGGCTCCACGGGGTCTCGACCGTCGAGGCCGCCGACCAGATCGTCGGCAGGCTCGCCGAGACCGGCTTCCTCGTCGAGGCCGGCCACTACGAGCACCGCTACCCGCACTGCTGGCGCTGCGACACGCCGCTCATCTGGCGCATCTCCGACGACTGGTTCATCGCCGTCGACCCGCTGCGCGAGCGGCTGCTCGAGGCGAACGCGACCGTGCACTGGGTGCCGGCGTACATGGGCAAGCGCATGGACGACTGGCTTCGCAACATGGGCGACTGGAACATCTCCCGGCGCCGCTACTACGGGCTCCCGCTCCCCTTCTACCCGTGCGCGTGCGGGCACCTGAACGTGGTCGGGTCGAAGGAGGAGCTGCGCGAGCGGGCGCTCGAGGGCTTCGAGCAGCTCGAGGAGCTGCGGCGCCCCTGGATCGACCGCGTGCCGATCCGCTGCGAGTCGTGCGGCGGGCGGGTCGAGCGGATCGCCGAGGTGGGCGACGTCTGGCTCGACGCGGGGATCGTCCCCTTCTCGACGCTCGGCTGGGGCAACCCGGAGTGGGTGAAGGGCGGCTACGCGACCGGCGCCTCGCGCGGGCTCTCCGAGGCGGATCTCCCCGACCATGCCTACTGGGAGCGGTGGTTCCCCGCCGACTGGGTCTCGGAGATGCGCGAGCAGATCCGGCTCTGGTTCTACTCGCAGCTCTTCATGTCGGTCGCGCTCGACGGGCGGGCGCCGTTCAAGCGGGTGCTCGGCTACGAGAAGATGCTCGACGAGCGCGGCCGCGAGATGCACGGCTCGTGGGGGAACATGATCGACGCGGAGGACGCGTTCGCGCGCATGGGCGCGGACGTGATGCGCTGGCAGTACTGCGCGCAGCCTCCCGACCGCGACCTCTGGTTCGGGTTCGGCCCGGCCCACGAGGTCAAGCGCCGGCTGCTGACGCTCTGGAACTCGATCAAGTTCCTCGTCGACTACGCGAACATCGCGGGCTGGGAGCCGGCGCTCTCCGATCTCGAGACGGGCCCGCCGGCGGAGCGCGTGCTCGACCGCTGGCTCGTCGCACGGACGCACGAGCTCGTCCGCGAGGCGACGCGGGCGTACGAGGACACGCTCACGGTCGACGTGATCCGGGCGTTCGAGGCGTTCGTCGGGGATCTCTCCAACTGGTACATCCGCCGCTCGCGGCCGCGCTTCTGGAAGGAGGACCCCGACGCGTTCCGCACGCTCTGGTACGCGCTCGTGCAGGCCCTGCGCGTGGTGTCGCCCGTGACCCCGTTTTTGGCCGAGCACGTGTGGGCGAACCTCGTGCGCGGCGGCGAGCCGTCGGTGTTCCTGGCGGGCTGGCCGGAGGTCGGCGAGCCGGACCGGGGGCTGCTGGAAGAGATCGCCTCGGTGCGCCACGTGGTCGAGCTCGGGCGACAGGCGCGGTCGGCGTCGGGGCTGAAGCTGCGCCAGCCGCTCCGCCGGATGGTCGTCGCCGGCTCGACCCTCGCCCCGGCCCATGCCGACGAGATCGCCGACGAGCTGCGCGTGAAGGGCGTGGAGTTCGGCGAGCTCGAGGCGTCCGAGCTCCGCGTCAAGCCGAACCTGCCGGTGCTCGGGCCGAAGCTCGGCCCGGCCCTCCCCGCGGTGCGGGCCGCGCTCGCGGAGGGGCGGTTCGAGGAGCTCGAGGGCGGGCGCTTCCGCGTCGACGGCCACGTGCTCGAGCCGGAGGAGGTGCTCGTGGAGCGCGTCGGGCTCGAGGGGTGGGCGGTCGCGGCCGAGGACGGCGTGACGGTCGCGCTCGACACCCGTCTCGACGACGAGCTGCGGCTCGAGGCGCGCCTCTACGACCTCGTCCGCGCGATCCAGGTGCTCCGCAAGGACTCGGGCCTCGAGATCACGGACCGCATCCGCCTGCAGATCCCCGACCGCGACCTGCTCGCCTTCGCCGACCGGATCGCGGAGGAGACGCTCGCCGTCGCGGTCGAGCTCGGCCCCGAGCTCCGCCTCGAGAAGGCCTAGCCTCCCGCGCCCGCGCGGGGCACCGCGTCTAGGAGCGCTGCGCCTCGGCGAGGGAGAGCTCGCGGCGGAGCTCGACCGGGAGGCGGAACTCGATGTCCTCCTCGACGAAGCGGTGCGCGCGGATGTCCGTCACGCCGCGGGCGCGGAACCACTCGCACACGCGCTGCACGAGCTTCTCCGGCGCGGAGGCGCCCGAGGTGATCCCGACGATCGAGACGCCGTCGAGCCACGACTCGTCGATCTCGGTCTCGTCGTCGATCAGGTACGACGGAAGGCCGGCGGCGTGCGCGGTCTCGACGAGCCGGTTCGAGTTCGAGGAGTTCTTCGACCCGATCACGAGCAGGAGCTCGACCTCGGGGAGCATCTCCTTGACCGCCCACTGGCGGTTCGAGGTGGCGTAGCAGATGTCCTCGCGCTGGGGGGCGCGGATCGCCGGGAAGCGGCGGCGGAGCGCCGCGATCACGTCGGCGGTCTCGTCGACCGACAGCGTCGTCTGCGTCACGTACGCGAGCTTCGTCCCCTCGGGGAACGACAGCGACTCGACGTCCTCGATCGACTCGACCAGCACGATCGAGCCGGGGATCTCGCCCATCGTCCCGACGACCTCCTCGTGCCCGGCGTGGCCGATCAGGATCACGAAGTACCCCTCGGCGGCGTAGCGCCGCGCCTGCACGTGCACCTTCGTCACGAGCGGGCACGTCGCGTCGATCGTCCGGAGCCGGCGGGCGTCCGCGTTCGCGTGCACGGACGGCGCGACGCCGTGCGCGGAGAGCACCATCGTCGAGCCCTCGGGCACCTCGCTCTCGTCGTCGACGAAGATCGCGCCGCGCTCCTCGAGCTCGTGGACGACGTGGAGGTTGTGGACGATCTGCTTGCGGACGTAGACCGGGGTGCCGTAGAGCTCGAGCGCGCGCTCGACGGTCTCGACCGCCCGCTCGACGCCGGCGCAGTAGCCGCGGGGCGAGGCGAGGAGCACCTTCTCGACCATCCTCCGCCCAGTCTAGGGGAGAAAGCCCGTCGCTCGGGGGGTCGGCGCGACGGGCTCTCCCGATCGCTCCCCGCAGCCGTGGCGAGCACGGCGCGGTTCGCATCGCCCAGTGCGCCGTGACGGTAACCGCCGGGGGCGTCCTTGCCAATGGGCCGCCCGACCCATCTTTGCAACGCGGAAAACGCCCGGGCGTCCTGCCGCGGCGCCGCCCCAGCGCGCGTACGATTCCCGCGCCCGGTGAGCGTCGAGGAAGAGCGTGGGATCGAGCAGCGCGGCGCGCTCCTGCACGCGGCCCGGCTCGTCGCGGGCGAGCGCGGGCTCGACGAGGTCCTCGACGAGCTGCTCGGGGAGGCGATGCGCCTCCTCCGCGCCGACGCCGCCGACTGCTACCTGCTCGATCCGGCGCGGCGCGTCCTCCGCTGCGCCGCCGCCAGGGGGTTCGCCGACCCCCTCGTCGGCTTCGTTTACCCCGCCGACCGCGGCGTCGCGGCGCTCGCGCTGGAGCGCGGCGGGCCGGTCGCGGTCGAGACCTACGGGGAAGCGGTGCACGAGCTGCCGCACGCGGCCTACCGGGACTTCGACCGCGTGCTCGCGGCGCCCGTGTCGTGGGGCGGCGAGGTGCGCGGCGTGCTCGGCGCCGGCCTCCGCCGCGAGGGCGGCCGCACCTTCGAGCCCGGCGCGCTCGACCTGCTGGAGGCGCTCGCCGGGCTCGCGTCGCTCGCGCTCGCCGGCGAAGAGCGATCGGACGAGCGGGCACGGCAGGCTCGAATCGGGGCCGCGCTCGGGCGGATCGCCGCGCTCCTGTCCGAGCCGCTCTCGGCGGCGCAGACCCTCGACGCGGCCGCGCGGGCGGCGGCCGACGCGCTCGGCGGCGAGTTCGCGGCGGTCCTGCTGCCGGAGGCGGGGCGGCTGGTCGTCGCCGGCGCGCACCGCGTGCCGCGTGGCCTGCGGCGCCGCGAGCCGCCCGCGGTGCTCGTCGAGGCGGCCGCCGACGGACGCTCGGTCGCGGCCAGGCGGGTGCGCGAGGACGCGCGCTTCGCGGACGGATGGCGCCGCGCCGGGTTCGAGGCCCTGCTCGCGGTCCCGGTCGACGGCGGCGGGCGCGGCCTGCTCGCGGTCTTCTTCGCGGACGAGCGCGAGTTCGGGCGCGACGACCTCGAGGTCGCCGGCCTGGTCGCACGGGCCGCCCGGGCGGCGATCCTCCGCGACCGCGCGTTCGAGTCCGAGCGGATCGCGCGGGCGCTCTCGCAGCAGCTCGCCCGGAGCGGGAACGCGCTCGAGCCGGAGCTCGACCCGGTCGCCGTGCTCGCCCAGGTCGCCGAGCAGGCGCGGGCGCTGCTCGGCGCCGACGCGGCGTCGGTCGCGCTGCTCGAGGGCGACGAGCTCGTGCTCGGCGCCGCGTCCGGGCCCGACCTCGAGGGCGTGGTGGGGACCCGGGCGCCCTCGACCGGCTGGCTCGGCGGCGACGCGGTGCAGCTTCGCGCGCCCGTCTCCTCGGCCGACGTCTCCGCCGACGTCCTCCACGGCGGCGCCGACGCGGTGCTCGAGCGCGGCCACCGCGCGTATGCGGCGGCCCCCCTCGGCGGTCGCGAGGGCGTCGTCCGCGGCGTGCTCGCCGTGTACGCCGCGGAGCCGCGCGCGTGGCGCGAGGAGGAGATCGAGGCGCTCGCGGCGCTCGCCGGGAACGCGTCGGTCGCGCTCGCGAACGCCGAGCTGTACCGGCGGCTCGCGCTCGAGCACGCGCAGAGCAGCGCCATCCTCGCCAACGTCGCCGACGGGATCGTGGCCGTCGACCGCGACGGCCGCGTGGTCGTCTGGAACGCGGCCGCCGAGCGGATCACCGGCGTGCCCGCGTCGGAGGCGCTCGGCCGGACGCCGTTCGAGGTCCTGCGCCGCGAGCTCGAGTCCGGGCAGGGTGGCACGAACCGTCTCGTCCCGATCATGCGGGGCGAGGAGGAGGTCTGGCTCTCGCTCTCCGAGGCCGTCATGCGCGAGCCCTCGGGCGAGGTCGCCGGCCGCATCTTCGCCTTCCGCGACATCTCGGCCGAGCGCGTCCTCGAGCGCATGAAGTCGGACTTCGTGTCGACGGTGTCGCACGAGCTGCGGACGCCGCTCACGTCGATCTACGGCTTCGCGGAGACCCTCCTGCGCAGCGACATCGGCTTCAGCGACGACGAGCGGCAGACGTTCCTCGGCTACATCGCCTCGGAGTCGGAGCGGTTGACCCGGATCGTCGACGCCCTGCTCGACGTCGCGCGGCTCGACGCCGGCACGCTCGAGGTGCAGCCGGTCCCGATCGACCTGCGCACGTTCCTGAGCGAGGCGGTGGACGCGTCCTCCCAGCCCGCGCTCGGCAACGGCGGGCGGTTCGTCCTCGACCTCGACGAGGAGGTGCCGGAGGTCAGGGCAGACCCCGAGAAGCTGCGCCAGGTGGTCGACCAGCTCCTCGAGAACGCCGTCAAGTACTCGCCCGCGGGCTCGGTCGTCCGGGTCGAGGCGCGGGCGCGGCCGGAGGCGGTCGAGGTCACCGTCGAGGACGAGGGCAGCGGCATCGACGCGTCGCAGGCCGAGCGGATCTTCGACAAGTTCTACCGCGGCGACGAGACGCAGCCGGGGACCGGGCTCGGGCTCTTCATCGCCCAGGGGCTCGTCTCCGCGATGGGCGGCCGCATCTGGGTCCGGTCCGAGGAAGGCGGCGGATCGAGGTTCACGTTCTCGCTTCCGGTGGCAAACGAGGCCGAAGCGGCATGAACGGGGACGCCCAGGCCCGGACGAAGGTGCTCGTGATCGACGACGAAGCGCCGATCCGCCTGCTCTGCCGCGTCAACCTCGAGGCGGAGCGGATGGAGGTGATCGAGGCGTCGGACGGCCCGGCCGGGCTCGAGGCGGCGCAGGCGGGGCTGCCCGACGTGATCCTGCTCGACGTGATGATGCCGGGCCTCGACGGCTGGCAGGTCGCCGAGCTGCTGCTCGGGGACGAGCGCACGCGCAGCATCCCGATCGTGTTCCTGACCGCGCGCGCCGAGCTGCGCGACCGCGCCCGCGGGCTCGACCTCGGCGGCGTCGACTACGTGACGAAGCCGTTCAACCCGATCGACCTCGCGCCGCTCGTGCGCGGGCTCCTCGACCGCGTCGCGCGCGGCGAGCGCGAGGAGCTCCGGCAGGAGAAGCTCGCGGAGCTCCGCGCCTCGATGAGCCGCTGATCAGCGCGCGGTCTGCGCGAGGCCGATCGCGCCGAGCACGACGAGCGCGCCCGCGAGCTGCGCCGCGCCGAGCGACTCGTCGAGCCACGCCCAGGCGACGACGGTCGCGACCACCGGCTCGAGCATCGCGACGATCGCGACCCGGGTCGCGGACAGGTGCCGCAGCGCGCTCACGAGCAGGAAGAACGGCACGATCGTGCCCGCGACGACCATCACCGCCATCAGCCCCCACACCGGCGCGTGCCACGAGGCCAGGTGGCCGAGCAGCGACACGTCGGCGCCGGCGACGGCCGCCGGGAAGCTCCACCACGGCGCGAGCACCGACCAGAGGACGGTCGCGAACGCGAACCCCCAGGCGAGGAGCGAGACCGCGTCGCGGTCGCCGACGCCGCGCTCGGCGAGGAGGACGTAGAGGGTGTAGGCGACCGCCGACAGGAGCGCGAACACGAGGCCGGCGGTCGACACGGTCCCCCCGTGGCGGACGTCGACGATCAGGGCGAGGCCCAGGATCGCGAGCGCGAGCGCGAGCCAGATTCGCCGCCGGACGGGCTCGTGGAACGCGTAGCGCGCCCACAGGGCGACGAGGAGCGGCGCCAGGTACTCGATCAGGAGCGCGATCCCGATCGCGAGCCGGTGGATCGCGAGGAAGTAGAGCCACTGCACGAACGCGAGCCCGGCGACGCCGAACAGGGCGAGGAACGGCAGCTCGCGCGCGCGCACCCGGAGGCGGCGCGGGTCGACCGCGAGGAGCACGAGCACGAGCCCCGCGAGCGCCCCCGCCGTCCGTACCTCGGCGAGCCGGAGCGACGAGAGCCCCGACGCCAGGATCACCTTCGAGACCGTGCCGTTGATCCCCCAGAGCGTCGCCGCGCCGACGGCCATGGCGTAGCCGGCGCGCGGGTGGCGCCGCCGGGCCGGGGCGACGGGGAAGGAGGCCTCGGTCAATCGCTCTACACTTGCTCGGGCAGCGGGGCGTAGCTCAGCCTGGTAGAGCGTCGCGTTTGGGACGCGAAGGTCGGCAGTTCGAGTCTGCCCGCCCCGATCAGGAAAGGACCCAGTCGCCCGCGTGCAGGATCGGCGTCTCGCGCCCTCCTGCGTCGACGCCCCACACGTCGAGCTCTGCCGAGCCGATCATGAAGTCCGTGTGGATCGATGAGTGGTTGATTCCCCGTGCCTGCCGCTCCTCCGCGGAGAGCGACGACGCGCCCTCGACCGCGTGGAGGATCGACATGCCGAAGGCCACGTGCGACGACGCGTTCTCGTCGAAGAGCGTGTCGTAGAAGACGAGCCCGGTCCTGCCGACCCGCGACGACGCGTCGACGAGGGCGACCTCGCCGAGCCGGCAGGCCCCCTCGTCGGAGGCGACGTGGGTCCGCATCAGCTCCTGGCCCTCGTCCGCACGCACCTCGACGGCGCGCCCCGCCTCGAACCGAACCTCGAGCCCGCGCACGATCGTCCCCTGGATCTGGAGCGGGTAGCTCGCGCGGACGACGCCGTCGGCGCGGCGCGCGTCGGGCGTCGTGAACACCTCCTCCGTCGGCATGTTCGGGACGTGCTCGATCCCGTGCGCCACCTGGCGCGCGGCGAGCCAGCTCCCGCCCGGGTGGAGCCCGATCGTCAGGTCGGTGCCGGGCCCGCGGTAGCGCAGCGCGTCGAAGCCGCGGCTCGTCAGCGCCTCCGCGCGCCGCACGAGACCGTCGACGTGCCCGCGCCAGGCGGCGACCGGGTCCGGCTCGTCCAGGCGGACGGCGGTCGCGACCGCGTCCCACAGGCGCCCGACGTCCGGCTCCCCGAAGACCGTACGCGCCCAGCCCTCGTTCGGGTAGGCGACGATCGACCAGTTGCAGAGGCCGTCCGCGAGCCGCAGGTTGGCCTCGGCGACCTCGCGCATCCGCGCCTTGCCGACGCGCGCCCCGTCGAGGTCGGCGAAGATCTCCGGCTCGGGGTTGCCCGTGATCGAGAGCAGCGCGCCGCCCGTCTCGCCGAGCCGCACGGCGCGCTCGACGAGCCACGGCGGCGACCACCCGAGCGCGTCCTCGGACGCGTGCTCGATGTGCGCGCGCCGGACGTGCTGGTCGGTGTAGAGGACGTCGACGAAGGTCGCCCCCGCGGCGTAGGCCTCGGCGGCGACCGCCCGCACGAGGGGAGCGTGCTCGAGCAGCGCGTTGACGCCGAGCACCTGGCCCGGCTGGACGTTCAGCCCGACGCGGACGGCCAGCCGCGCGTAGTCGGGAAGGTGGTCGCGCGGGTCCGGCATGCCTGGAATCTAGACTCCGGGACGTGGTGCGGGTCGTGCTGCCGGTCGCGGCGATCGTGGTGCTGCTCGCCGCCGGGTGCGGCGGGAAGACTGAGTACACGGTCGGGAAGACGCGGTCGTGCCTGTCGACGCGGGGCGTCCAGATCGGCCACAACCTCGATTTCGTGGCCTCCACGGCGACCGGCGGGGCCTTCTCGGCCTCGCTCGGCGACAACAGCGTCAAGCTCGTCTTCGGCGAGACCGAGAGCGACGCCGAGCAGATCATGGCGGCGTACGAGCGCTTCGCGCTCCCGAACGTGAAGGCCGGGCTGCCGGACGTGCTCCGCCGCTACAACAACGTCGTCACGCTCTGGCACGCGCATCCGCAGGACGCCGACCTCTCGCTCGTCGTCGGCTGCCTGCGGTAGTCAGCGGGCGCCCTCCTCGACGAGGAAGCGGCGGAACCAGTAGGCGAAGACGGCGAAGAGCACGAGCGCCTGCTCGGCGGCCATCGTCGCGCCCGCGAGCTCCTGGTCAGCGAGCGGAGACAGGCCCCACAGGCGCGGTGCGTGCTCGTAGTACGAGTAGACGGCGCGCGGGAGCAGGGCGAGCAGCAGGCCGAGCGGCGCCGCGAGCACGAAGGCGGCGAAGGCGTAGCCGGCACGCAGGCTGCTCGGCAGGCGGCGGGGGGAGTCGTGCGCGAGCGGCCACCAGACGAGCGCGCCCGTGCCGAAGTAGCAGGCGTGCTCGAGGTGGATGAGGGTGCTCTGGTGGCGGAGCGCCGCGTCGTAGACGGCCGGAACGTGCCAGGCGTAGTAGCTCGAAAGCCAGAGCGGCAGGGCGACCGCCGGCAGCGTGAGGACGCGCCAGGCGCGGAAACGGGCGGCCGCGGCCGCCGCCGCGGGCGGGATGCCGAGCACGGCGAGGAGCGGCGCCCACTCGGCGAGGATCACGTTCTGGAGCAGGTGCGCCGAGAGGAGGTAGTGCAGGCCGAGGTGGTGGATCGGCGTCCAGAACGCGGCCGCGAGCAGGACGAGCGCGCCGGCGAACGCCGCGGCCCGGTCGCGCGTCGTCCCGAAGCGGCCGGCGACGAAGAGGTAGCAGAGGGCGAGCGCCGGCACGACGAGCGTCGTGTCCAGGTCCGCCTGCCACGCGTACGGGCTCGCCGCGAGCACCGGCGGCTACCTTATGCGGGTCGCCGCGGGTGTAGCTCAATGGTAGAGCCCCAGCCTTCCAAGCTGGTTACGCGGGTTCGATTCCCGCCACCCGCTTCCCCGGAGATGCGCGGCTGTCCCTCTCCGCCGCCTCGCGGACGCCGCCGGCGTCCCGTCAGCAGCGGCGACCGCGGTCGAGGCGGTAGACGAGCTCGCCGTCGACCTCCTCCGGCGGGGCGAGCGGCCTCAGGGCCTCGAGCCACGGCCCCTCCTGCCCGGCCTCGACGAGCACCGAGGTCACGCCCTTCTCGTGCGCGAACTCCTTCAGGTCGGGCCACGTGATCTGGCCGTAGGCGACGCGGCCCGCCACCGGGGAGGTGAGGAACGACGAGGGCGGGTCGGGGGCGACGTAGCCGTCGGCCATCCGGAACCGGAACCCGCTCACGGCCTGCTGGAGCATGCCGTTTCCGTGCTTGGCGAGCGGGAGGATCATCACCGTCTCGTTCCGGGCCAGGCAGCGCCGCACGCCGTCGCCCGTGAAGAAGGCGGGCACGTCGGTCGCGGTCCGCCAGAACGGCAGCTGGAGGCTCGGCACGAGCGAGGCGATCACGAGCGCGGGGAGCCCGTACCGAAGCCACCCCCGCCGCTCCCCCGCCGCCCAGAGCGCGAGCACCGCGGCGAGGCAGAGGAAGGCGAACACCATCAGCCGCGAGGGAAGGACGTTGTTGAAGAGCGGCCGGTAGCCGACGTGCTCCCACGGGAGCGTGAAGAGCTTCTCGCCGTCGGCCTCGAACCAGAAGCCGAACGACGCGATCACGGCCGCGAGCGTCGCCGCGAGCAGGAAGCGCGAGCCCGGCAGGCGGAGCCGGCGGGCGCCGAACCAGAGGAAGACGAGCGCGAGGGGGATGCCGACGTAGGCGTTGCGCTCGGAGTCGTTCCCGGCGAAGTGGTCCGCGAGCGTGCCGGTCCAGCTCCCGCCGAGGAGCGTGCGCCGCGTCGGCACGACGAGGTTCAGGAGGTCGGTGGTGTACCCGGCGGGGTCGTTGATCGACTCCGAGGTGTAGTGCGCGAGCGCGTAGTAGACGACCGGCGCCGTCAGCACCGCCGCGAAGGCGTAGCCCGCGAGAGCCGCCGGCACGAACGAGACGATCCGGTGCCGCGCGGCCGGGACGAGCAGCCATCCGAGCGCGAGCGCGGTCACGAGCGCGAGCGCGGCCGTGAACGACACCTCGTAGGAGAGCGCGAGCTGGACCGCGAGCAGCGGGCCGAGCCGGAGCGCGGCGCCGGTCCCGTCGAGCTGCCCCTGCACGTAGCGCAGCGTCACGAGCGCGACGAGCGGCAGCAGGAAGACCGAGGACATGTGGAGGTGGCCGTCGAGCTGCCCGACCATGTAGCTCGAGAAGCCGAACACGTACCCGCCTGCGAGCGACGGCCAGAAGCGCCCGGTGAGGTGGCGGCAGAGGAGGAACGCCGTCCACGCCGAGAGCGCCGGCATCAGGATCACGGCGACGTCGTAGGAGATCACCGGCCCCGCGAGCCACGTGAGCGGCGAGAACGCGAGCGCGAGCGCCGGGGTCGTCGTCCTCCAGGCGAGCGACTCGCCGGTCGGCGCCCAGATCAGGCTCGTGTGGAACGGGTCGAGCCCGTGCACGATCGCGTGCGGCCACCAGGCGAACGACCAGATGAAGATCTGCGGGTCGGCCGGGGTGCCGATGTAGTGACGGCCCGGGTGGGGGAGGAGCGGCGCGCCGAAGTACCCGAACGCGGTCAGCGCGTAGGCCGCGAACGCCGTCGCCGCAGGCCGTTCGCGCCAGGGGACGGAGCGCATCGGCGGATGGTAGTGCGGGCTCCGGCGCGGCGCCGCCGTCCGGCCCGGCGGCGATCCTCTCCTCGTGACCCCGGAGCGCGTGGTCGACCTGCGCACGCGCACGATTCTGCGCGTGCTCGGGATAGTGATCGCGGTTGCGATCGTGCTCGAGGTGATCTGGATCTCGCGCCAGGTGATCTCCTGGCTCCTGATCTCGCTCTTCCTCGCGCTCGCGCTCGATCCGCTCGTCACGTGGATCGAGCGCCGGGGCCACGTCGGGCGCGGTCCCGCGATCGCGATCGCCTACCTCGTCGTCGCGCTCGCGGTCGTCGCGATCGGCTGGACGTTCGTGCCGAAGCTCGTGGACGAGGTGAACGGGTTCGTCCAGGCCCTTCCGGGCTACGTCGAGGACCTGACGCACGGCCGCGGCCGCCTCGGCTTCCTCGAGCGCAAGTACCACGTGGTCGAGAAGGTGCGCGAGCAGGTCGAGCAGGGCGGGGCCTCCCGCATCCTCGGCCTCTCGGGCGCGGCGATCGCGGTCACGAAGAGCGTGATCACGATCATCGCCGCATCCGTCACGATCGTGTTCCTGACCTTCTTCATGCTGCTCGAGGGCAGGGCCTGGGTCGAGCGGTTCTACGGGCTGCTCCCGGAGCGCTCCCGGCCGCGCTGGCGCAGGGTCGGGAGCGACATCTACCGGACGGTCGGCGGCTACGTGACGGGGAACCTGCTGATCAGCGTGATCGCCGGGGTGTCGGCGACGATCGTGCTCCTCGTCATGGGCGTCCCCTACGCGGTCGCGCTCGGACTCCTCGTCGCCGTCCTCGACCTGATCCCGCTCGCCGGCGCGACCATCGCCGGGCTCGTTATCGTCGGCGTCTCGTTCCTGCACTCGATCCCGGCGGGCATCGTCGTCGCCGTCTTCGTGATCGTGTACCAGCAGGTCGAGAACCACTTCCTCCAACCCGTCATCTACGGGCGGACGGTGCAGCTCTCGCCGCTCGTCGTGCTCGTCGCGGTGCTGATCGGCGCCGCGCTCGCCGGCATCCTCGGGGCGCTCGCGGCGATTCCCGTCGCCGGGACGATCCAGGTGCTCGTGCGCGACCTGCTCGCCCACCGCGGCGCTCACGCCTCGCCGCCGGCCGCGCAGGTCGCCCCGGATCGGTGAGGCCGATGCGTCTTTCGGGGGATGCGTCGGGGCGCTGAAGCCGCGATGTAGAGGACGTGGAGGTTCGTCGCCGAATCGCCCTCCTCGCCCTGGCGGCGCTCGTCGCCTGCCCGGCGGCGCTGGCGCAGCGAACGGCGGCCACGCAGGCGGGCGTCGCGGCGCTCGACAGCGGCGTCCTCACCAGGCTGAACGCGATCCGGAGCTCCCACGGGCTCGTCCCCCTCCGCCCGAGTCCCGAGCTCGCCGCCGCGGCGCGCGCGCACTCCGTGGAGATGCTCGGCGACGGCTACTTCGCCCACGAGTCGTTCGACGGGGCGCCGTTCTGGAAGCGCCTCGGCTCCTACACGCACGCGTCGCACGGCGGCTGGTCGGTCGGCGAGAACCTGCTCTGGTCGTCCCCGACGGTCGACGCGGGACGCGCGCTCGAGCTCTGGATGGCGAGCCCCGAGCACCGGAGGAACATCCTCACCGCCCGCTGGCGCGAGATCGGGGTGGCGGCAGTCCACGCCGACGCTGCGCCGGGCGTCTACGGCGGCCGCCCCGTCACCGTCATCACGACCGACTTCGGCGTCCGCGACTAGCGACTCTCGCCGCGAGGACGGTCAGGCGCGCCGGGCAGGATTCGAACCTGCGACCCGCGGCTTAGAAGGCCGCCGCTCTTCCGCTGAGCTACCGGCGCGCGCCCGCCAAGGGTAGCGCCGGCCCCCGTCTCCCCCTCCGCGGCGCGCGGTCGGAGACGGAGGACGACCCCAGGCGGGGAGCGGCGGGGCGGGAGGCAGCGGCCCCGGGAGGAGTCGAACCTCCGCACGCAGCTTCGAAGGCTGCCGCTCTGTCCGCTGAGCTACGGGGCCGGGAGGCTCAGCGTAGCGGCGGGGCAGGGTGGCGGAGGGGACTCGAACCCCCGACCACCGGGACCACAACCCGGGGCTCTACCAGCTGAGCTACCGCCACCGCGCGCGCACATCGTAGCTACGTCCAGGCGAAGTGCTCCGCGATCGAGCGGAACACCTTCGCCTGGGCGAGCACCCTCGCGTCGATCTTGAACGAGAGGACGTAGAGGCGCTTGCCGTGGGCGAGGATGTACAGCTCGAGGCCCGTGCTGACGCCGCCCCCGTTCGGGACGGTGCCGACCACATACTGCGCGGGGCCCGCGGGGAGCTCGATCCGCTTCGGCGCCGAGATCCGGGCGCCCTTGTTCGCCGCGAGCGCCCGCGCGTACGTGCGGCCCGCCGTGCGCAGGTCGGCGGCGGTGTAGGCGCGCCGGGCGCGCACGATCTGGATCGAGAGCTCGATCGGGACCGGGTCGCTCGTCGGGCCGTTGAAGTAGAACGCTTGGAAGGAGTACGCCTCGAGCTCGCGCTTGCCGGCGGGCGTGAGGAAGAACCCGTAGGCCGCCGCGAGGTCGGCGCGCTTCGCCTTCCTCGCCGCGGCGATCGTCGCCTTGACCGCGGCCACGGTGCGCGGGACGGGGTACCACCTCGGCGGCAGGACGACGCTGAAGCCGTCCGGCTTGTCGATCCACTTCTGGGCCGGGGGCGGGGCGGCGCCCGCGCCGGCAGCGAGCGCGAGCGAGGCGGCGGCTGCGGCGGCGAGCATCGGTCGGAGCGCGCGCACGGAGACGTCGTAGCAGATCGCGCTCCTCTACGATGCGCCGCGTGAACGAGGAGCAGTACGAGTTCCAGTCGCTCGAGGAGCTCGCCGACGCGATCGAGGGGCAGGGCCAGGGCCCGCCCGCCGTCGAGGTGTGGCAGGACTACGACCCGTCGCAGCGCTTCGTCGCGGTGTTCCCCGTCACCGAGGCGCAGGGCGCGGCGAGCTCGACCGTCGCCTACTACATCTTCGAGCCGGGCCGCCACTCCGGCCTCCACGCCGACAGCGCCGAGGAGGTGCTGTACGTCGCCGACGGGGTCGGCGAGGTGTTCGTGAGCGGGCGCCAGGTCAAGCTCGAGCCCGGGGAGTTCGTCGTGATCAACCAGGGCGTCCAGCACGACGTCTACGCCTACGGCGACCGCGAGCTGCGGCTGCTCTCCTTCTTCCCCGCCGCGGTCGTCGAGAGCACCTTCCAGGACCCGATCCTGCCGATGGGCACGAACGTCCTCAGCTCGAGCCTGGGCGCGCCGGTGATCCGGGAGATCACGGCCGACGAGCTCCCGCCGGAGCTCCGGCACCTCGCCGGCGACGAGCCGCCGCCCGCGGGCGCGCAGCCCGAGGGCTGAGCTCGCGGCTCCCCGCCGCCTGCGGCGGGCTACCCTTTCGGGTCCCGCGGGTGTGGCGGAACTGGTAGACGCGCCGGGTTTAGGTCCCGGTGGGGCCCCGCGCCCCTTGGAGGTTCGATTCCTCTCGCCCGCATGACGCGCCCGCGGCCGGCCGCGGCGGCGCCGCCCCCACCGGGTCCCGGGTGCCGCCGGGCAGCTATAAAGCGTTCCTCCGATGGCGTCGGTTCGGATCATCTACTGCCCGACCTGAAGCGGGTACGACGAGCGGGCGGCGAGTCTCGTCGCCGAGGTCAACCGGCGCGACGGCCACTCGGCGGAGATGACGCCGGGGGCGTCGGGGCAGTTCGACGTCTACGTCGACGGCGCGCTCGTCTTCTCGAAGAAGGCCGAGGGCCGCTTCCCCGAGCAGGACGAGATCCTGGCCCGCCTCTGAGCCGTCAGTCGAGGAACGTCACGTAGCCGGCGACGGGGCGGCGCCCCTTCGCGCGCGGCTCCTCGACCCGCGGGCCCAGGTGGAGGAGGGCGACGAACTCCTCGTCCTCGCCCATCCCGATCGCCGCGCGGCCCTCGGGCGACTGCAGCACGCGCGGCGTGCGCCAGTAGGAGGCGAGCCCGCGGGCGTGAGCGCCGAGGAGGACGATGTAGGCGGCGCACGCGGTCGCGAGCACGTCCTCGCGGTTCTGGTGGTCGTCGCCGGTCAGCTTCGCGCTCGCGACGACGAGCGTCGGCGCGCGGGCGAGCTTCTCGAGCTCGCCGGGCCGTCCGGCCGCCGCCAGGCGCCCGAGGCTCTCCGGGCCGAGCACCCGGAAGCGCCACGGCTCGGTCAGGTGGTGGTTGGGCGCCCAGCGGGCGAGCTCGAGCAGCTCCTCCAGGACGGCGCGCGGCACCGGCTCCCGCCCGAAGCGCTTGTGCGTGCGCCGCTCCCGGATCGCGCGCTCGACGTCCACCGACCGGCACGCTACCGCGGGGGCGGGGGCGGTCCGGGCAGAATGGGCGAGTGGAGAGCCAGCTCGAGCAGCTCGACGGCGACCGCGTCCGCCTGACGGTCGAGGTCCCGGCGCACGACGTCCATCACGCCGTCGAGCACGCGACGAGCGACCTCGCCGGCCGGGTCAAGGTGCCCGGGTTCCGGCCCGGGAAGGTGCCGGCGCAGGTGCTCCTCTCGCGGGTCGGGAAGGAGCGCCTCTACACCGAGGCGGTCGACTCCCACATCGGCAACTGGTTCTGGAGCGCGGTGGCGCGCTCGCGTGTCCGCCCGGTCGAGGCGCCGCGGTACGACTACGAGCTGCCGCGCAGCGCCGACGAGGACTGGCGCTTCACCGCCGAGTTCGCGGTCGAGGCCAAGCCCGAGCCGGCGGACTGGAGCGCGCTCGAGGTGCCGCGGGCGGCCGTCGAGGTGCCCGCGGAGGCGGTGACGGAGGAGCTCGAGCGCCTCCAGCGCGTCGTCGCGGACCTCTCGCCGGTCGACTCGCGCCCCGCGCAGCCCGGCGACGTGGTCGTGGTCGACATCGTCTCCGAGGCGGGGTACGGGCAGCGCGACTACGTCTTCGAGCTCGGCGCGGAGCGTCTCGTCGACGAGATCGAGAACGGCGTGCGGGGGCTGCTCGCCGGGGAGAGCCGCGAGGTGGCCTGGGAGCTTGCCGACGGCTCGCGCCGGACCGGCACCGTCACGCTCAAGGAGCTGCACGAGAAGGTGCTCCCGCCGCTCGACGACGAGGTCGCGAAGGCGGTGTCCGAGTTCGACACCCTCGACGAGCTCCGCGGCGACATCGAGAGCCGCATCCGCGAGCGGCTCGAGGAGGAGGCGCAGGCGCGGTTCCGCCAGGCGGCGGTCGACGAGCTCGTGAAGGCGTCGCGCGTCGACCCCGAGGGCCTCACGGTCGAGATGCGCACGCGCGAGCTGCTCCAGGGCTTCGTGCGCACCCTGCAGCGGCGCGGGATCGACCCGAACGCGTACCTCCAGGTCACGAACACGACCGCGGCCGAGCTCGAGGGCCGGCTGCGCGCGGAGGCGAAGCAGTCGATCGCGCGCGAGCTCGTGCTCGAGGCGGTCGCCGACAAGCTCGGGCTCGACGTCACCGACGACGAGATCCGCGCGGAGCTGCGGGAGCAGGGGGAGGCCGACGAGGACATCGACGAGTTCTTCGAGCGCGGCGGCGCCGAGCGCGTCCGCCCCGACCTGCGCATGAGGAAGGCGCTCGACCGGATCGCGGCCGAGGTGAAGCCGATCGCACCCGAGCGCGCGGAGGCGCGCGAGAGCATCTGGACGCCCGAGAAGGAAGAGGAAAAGACGACGAAGCCGAAGAAGTTGTGGACACCCGGCAGCAAGGAGAGCTGAGATGCCTTTGATCCCGATGGTCGTTGAGCAGACCTCGCGCGGCGAGCGCGCGTTCGACATCTACTCGCGCCTGCTCGCCGAGCGCATCGTCTTCCTCGGGACGCCGGTCGACGACCAGATCGCGAACCTCGTGATCGCGCAGCTGCTCCACCTCGAGTCCGACGACCCGGACAAGGACATCTTCCTGTACATCAACTCGCCCGGCGGCTCGGTCTACGCCGGGCTCGCGATCTACGACACGATGCAGTTCATCAAGCCGGACGTGCAGACGATCTGCGTCGGGATCGCGATGAGCATGGGGTCGCTCCTGCTCGCGGGCGGGGCGAGAGGAAAGCGGATGGCCCTGCCGAACTCGCGCATCCTGATCCACCAGGTGTCGGGCGGGTTCCAGGGCCAGGGCACCGACATCGAGATCCAGGCCCGCGAGGTGATCGGCCTCAAGCGCCGCCTGGAGGAGATCTACGCGCAGCACACCGGCAAGAGCGTCGAGGAGGTGTCCCGGGACATGGAGCGAGATTTCTTCATGAGCCCCGGCGAGGCCAAGGAATACGGAATCATCGACACCGTGATCACCCACCGGGAGGTGGCCCGCCAGGAGGCCGCGGCGTGAGCCGCCGCCCGCCGGCGCCGGCTCCGGGAGGGACGGGCCCCGCCCGGACGTCCCTCGGCGCCGCCGGGCGGAAACAGGCCTCTTCCGAGGGCAGCGGCCTAGCCTTTTCGGCCGAATGGGGGTAAAAGGAGAAGCGTGGCGCGTGCAAGCGAGGGCAACGAGCAACTCCTCTGCAGCTTCTGCGGGAAGTCGCAGCGCCAGGTCAAGAAGCTGATCGCCGGGCCCGGCGTCTACATCTGCGACGAGTGCATCGATCTCTGCAACGAGATCATCGACGAGGAGCTCACGAC